>SXGQ01004212.1_pt1 | contig 60818 bp, 59 predicted proteins | sample 3178371 | NCBI WGS metagenome assembly SXGQ01 (sample SAMN11356859, study PRJNA531348) | freshwater metagenome | isolation source: freshwater sample F1-20 | place: China: Fuxian Lake, Yuxi | collected 2017-12-25
AAAAAGGTGTTATTGTTTACCCATATTTTGTCACTTTGTTCCTTGATTTTTCTTGGCTTCGTTTCGTCATTGGTTTTTCTTGTTGGTTTTGTTTTCCTTGTTGGATTTACATGTGGTGGGCAGTATGCGGTTGCTTTGGCATCTATCAGCATGCAGATTGAGACAAAAAAACAACCATCAGCAAACTCCATGTACCTGACTTTGAATTGTGCTGGCAGTGTAGCTGGTCCTATTTTGATTGGGTTGATGGCTGGAGATGGCTTTTTCAGGTCAATATTTGTACTAGGGGCGATTCCGATTTTTCTTTTATTGCTTGTTTGGTCGATCACTTTCTGTTGCCATAAAGAGCATAGCAAGGAAAACAATCCTACAGGGGTTTAGGTTTGATGGTTGGAAATACTGAAAAAATTAATCTTCCCGTTTTGCAGAATTGGGATTGCCATGTTTGTGGAACATGTTGCAAGGAATATTTGGTACGGTTAAGTGAGGATGAGGTTCAAAAGATTAATTCGCAAAATTGGGATATTGATCATGAACTTAATGGTTATCAACCTTTTAAAAAAACTGGTTTATTTAAAAAAACTTACCATTTAAATCATCGTCTGGATGGAAGTTGTGTTTTTTTAGGTGAAAACAACCTTTGTAAAATTCATGGAAAATTTGGAATGGATGCGAAACCATTGCCATGCCAGGTATTTCCATATGTCTTGATTCCCACAGGTTCTGAGTGGTCTGTTGGTGTGAGGTATGCCTGCCCTTCTTCAGCTAAAAATCTTGGAACTGCGGTCGTAAAGCAGCGTGATATGATTGCAAATTTCCGGGATAAACTTGTTCAACGTGAAAAATTCACGATCACACTTGCTGAAAATAAAGTAAAGCCAATGCTGTCAGGTTTTCAAGATACTACCTGGGAGGTTGTTTTTGCAATTCGAAATAAATTGGTTCACATGGTCAAACACGGGAAGTCTGATATAGGCCATTCATTGCGGTGTTGTATTGCCATGGTGGATGAATTAAAAAACATGAATTTAAACAGCTTGAAAATATCGCAAATTATCGAGTTTTTGGATATTTTTGAAAAGGTGACAATATCTGATGTACCTGTTGACCCGTTTTCAGTTTCCCCACCGGATTGGGTGGGCAGGGTGATTTTTAGACAGGTAAGTGCGCTTTTCACTCGCAAAGATCATGGTCCTAATCAAGGGATTGCGAATAATGGACGAATTGCATTACTCAAGGCAGCAATGCGATTTACAAGGGGAACAGGAAAGGTCCCAAAGTTGAACGCCTGGACATCTGATATTACATTTAAACAAGTTGAGTCCATGCGCTGTGGTTTAGACGATGAATCAAATGAATTGTTGAAACGTTATTATGTTGTGAAAATGGAATCATTACAATTTTTCGGGGCCTCGAATTTTGGAATACCATTTTGGGAAGGCTTGAACATTTTGCTGCTTACTTACCCAATTATTGTCTGGACGGCATTGTCAATGGGTGAAAATCATCGTTTTGTAGATAACATCCAAAGGGCCATGTCTTTGGTCGATGATCATTTTGGATTTAATAAAATCATCGGGAGTTTTCGCCAGAGGTATGGTTTTCAACTTCTTAGCCAAAGAAACTCAATCGAAAAGCTTATTGCATGGTATTCGAGGCCGGCAATTTAAAATCACTTAGCATTTTCTAATAACACCTGCAAGAACACCAAGAATTTTGGTTTCATTTCCAGGAAGTATAATAATCGGATTCATGGTGCTATTACAAGGTTCGAGTCGAATTTGTCCACGATCCAAAAAGAAGCGCTTAAGGGTCACTTCATGATCAATCATAGCTACCACTCTTTCCCCATTGGTGGCAGTTTCTTGCTTTTTCACAATTATAAAATCACCATCTTGTATATGATCTTCAATCATAGAATATCCACGAACTTGAAGTACAAATACATTGTCTCCTGGAAACATATTTTCCAATACTAAGGAATCTTCCTGGGGAATTGCTTGGATGGGAGAACCGGCTGCAACAAAACCCATGAAAGGTAAACCCTGTTTATTTTTTTTGTTGTTAACTAATTGAATTGCCCTTGCAGAAAAACCCTCGCGTAAAATCATTCCCTTTTTTTCAAGCGCTTTGAGATGACACATCACTCCATTTGGCGATTTAATTCCAAATGCTGACCCAATTTCACGAACTGTGGGGCCATAACCGCGGGACTGGATTTTTTCTTTCAAGAAGTTATAAATTTCTTTTTGGCGGGTTGTGAGGTCATCTATTTGATTGCTCATTTGATTCTCTTTATACTGAACTTAAGTACAATATACATTAGTATATGTAAGCTAGTTTTTTAAAATTACAAGCTTAATTTGTTATTTTGACTTTTTTCTTATTCTATTTTGAGCTTATATTTAAAAATTCTTATTTTTTTGAGGTAACTTTGGCAAACATAGATCCTTTTCCATTTTTAAAAAAACTATTGGATTCCAACTCTTTTGATCAAGATGAGGCAATTCATATATTTCGGGCTTTGCTGGATGGTGAACTTGATGAATCTCAGATCGTTGCCTTTTTGACGGGATTGGCTTTTTATCCTGAGAATCACATGTTTCTAGCGAATGCCTCGTCGGAATTGCTAAAAAAAGGATTGAAATTACCTTCCTACCCCCATGAGAATGCTTTTGATACATGTGGAACCGGTGGAGATTATTCATCTTCATTTAATATTTCCACCACAGTCGCATTTATTCTTGCGGCATGTAATGTACCTGTGATTAAGCATGGGAACCGTTCTTCCTCGGGTAATTCGGGTAGTTCGGATGTGCTGCAACATCTTGGTATAAGAATTGATGTTTCCCCTGAAAATGCTGAATTTTGCTTCAAAAAACTAGGAATTTGTTTTTGCTTCGCACCTCAGTATTATCCTTTCTTGAGAAATTTGGCTCCAATAAGAAAAAAACTTGGTTTTAGAACCATATTTAATCAAATTGGTCCCTTGGTGAATCCCGGTGGCGCAAAGGCACAGTTGTTGGGTGTGAGTCGAAATAGTTATTTGGATTATTTTGCAAACGCGATGTTGAAAATGGGAAAACGAGGCATCGTTGTTTGTGGTGGTGGAAAAGTTGATGAAGTCACTCTAGATGGGCCTAATGAAATAAGAATAATTCAAAATGGCTTAATAACCAATTTAACTTTAACTCATTATGATTTCGGCCTGAATCCCGTTTCAATCGAAGACATCAAAGTGGCAGGGGTTGAAGAAAGTGCGAATATGATTGTTGATATACTTGAAGGCAAATTTTCACCCGGAAGAGATGTGGTTTTGGCAAATTCCTCCTTGGCTCTCATGGCTGCAAACAAGGTGAATAATTTGAAAGATGGCGTCGAATTAGCAAAAATTGCAATAGACCAGGGAAAGGCGAGTTTGGTCTTTAAACAATTAAAGTCCATGAAGTATTAAAATTAAATTTCAATCGGTTAATAGGCTCTAATATTATTATCTGCGGTATTTCCACTGTGGTCCTACCAGCCATTTTAAATTCCCTGTCCCAGCCCGAGGGGGGCCGTAAAATTCAACCAATGCCGCTCCACATTTCTCCATTTCTATGCTTGAGTTAATCAGCCCTATCAGCCAGCTAACAAAAATTCCAACATCTGGCATATGCCCGATAATTGCGACAGTTTGCGAATTAAATTCTTTAATTATTTTGCAAATTATTTCAGGGTTAGCACCGGGTTGGAGTTCTGGTTTTTCAAAATAAATATGATTTTTTAATGAAATATCTGGGAAAACTAATTTGCTTGTTTGGCTTGTTCGTACCAACGGACTAGAAAGTACAATTTCAGGAAAAATATTAGCTCTTACGAGATTTTTTTTTAGTTTATTTGATTGTTTTATGCCCTTTTTGCTTAAAGGACGGTCAAAATCACTTCTGATGTTAATTCCATCAGAATCTAGGGCTTCAGCGTGTCTTATAATTAAAAGTTTCATCAAATCCCCTTGAAAATTTGCCATTATGACCGGTTTTTCTGCTTATTTATGTTTATTTCATCTTATTCACTTCGCATTGGGGTGGGCAGTTCAATGCAGTATTATCTATAATTTCATTTTGGTCTGAATGTAACAATGAACAAAGATTGGATAAATTTGAGATGATTCGCAACGATATTCGCAATGTCGCAATTATAGCGCATGTTGATCATGGTAAAACTACCTTGGTTGATCAGATGCTTAAGCAGTCAGGTATGTTCCGTGAAAGTGAGTTGAAAGGGGTTTGCATTCTTGACTCCAATGATTTGGAAAAAGAGCGAGGAATTACTATTCTCGCTAAAAATATCGCCCTAAAAATTGGTGATACAAAAATAAATCTTATTGATACTCCCGGGCATGCGGATTTCGGGGGCGAAGTCGAGCGTGTATTAAAAATGGCTGATGGTGTGCTGCTTCTGGTGGATTCTGCTGAGGGGGTGATGCCGCAAACACGCTTCGTTTTGCGCAAGGCTTTTGAATGTGGTTTAAGACCAATCGTGGTGATCAATAAAATCGATCGTCCTGATGCGCGCATTGATGAGGTATTGAACGGGGTTTTTGATTTGTTTGTGGAACTTGAGGCTGATGAAAAGGCCTTGGATTTTACGACCATTTATGCTTCTGGGCGTGAGGGTATTTCAACCACGGATCTCAGCATCCCCCCAAAGGATTTCAAGCCTTTGTTTGATGCTATCTTAAAACATGTTCCAGCACCAAATGTGGATGTTGAAGCCCCTTTGCAAATGTTGGTGGTCACGCTTGATTACAGCGAGTTTACGGGAAGAATTGCTATCGGTAAGGTTTTTGCAGGAAAGATCCGTAAGGGGCAGCGTATTGCACATTTGAAAGCGGATGGAACAAAAACCGAAGATAATATCACCCAGTTATTTACCTTTGACAGGCTCGGAAGGGTTGAGGCGACTGAATGCGGTGCTGGTGATATTTGTGCGGTGATTGGTTTGGAAGACGTGGATATTGGAGACACAATTGCTTGTCCTGTAAATCCTGTTGCATTGCCTACCATAAAGGTTGATGAACCCACATTAAGCATGGTTTTCAGAATCAATGATTCACCATTTGTTGGCTTGGAGGGAACCTATGTAACAAGCAGACAATTACGCGAAAGGCTTTTCAAGGAGTTGGAGTCCAATGTTGCATTGAGAGTGGTTCCTGATGAATTGAAAAAAGATGAATTTCATGTTTCGGGTCGTGGGTTGCTGCACCTATCCGTGCTTTTGGAAAACATGAGACGCGAGGGGTTTGAGGTTTCCGTCGGTAAACCCAGGGTTATCACAAAAATGCAAAATGGCGTTGAGATGGAACCTGTTGAATTTTTGGTTATTGAGACTCCGCCATCATCAGTAGGGACGGTAATGGAATTAGTTGGAAATCGAAGGGGCGAATGCCTCAAGATGGATGGACGCGGTGCTATGACCCACATAGAGTTCCTGATTCCTGCAAGGGGTTTGATTGGCTTAAGAACCCGTTTGATGACGGGTACCAGTGGTGAAGCTATTGTCCATCATAATTTTTATGATTACCAACCGGTGAAAGGAGGCGTTCCCAAACGAGCGAACGGTGTGTTGATTTCAACTGACGCCGGTCGTGCAACTCCTTATGCCATCGACACGATTCAAGATCGCGGGATATTGTTTGTTCCTCCGGGTGATGAAGTATATGAGGGGCAGATTCTGGGCGAGCATTGCAGGGACAATGACCTTCCCGTGAACATTTGCCGCGAGAAAAAACTTACTAACATGCGGGCTTCAGGTTCTGATAAGACATCGATAATCAAGCCCCCCCGTGTTTTGACCTTGGAACTTGCCCTTGAGTATATTGAGGATGATGAGTTGGTTGAAATAACGCCAAAGGCGATTAGGTTGAGAAAGATATATCTCAGGGAAAATGACCGTAAAAAATTCAATCGCGGGAATTGATTTTTTGATTCTACATATTCAAGAAAGAGTTCGTGGTAATAATTGGATTTTGCTAAAGCCGTTTATTTTTTCAAGTGGTTGGCAATTAGGTTTAAGGCATCAAAAAAGTAAAAGGCCGCGGTGTAATGCCCGCAGTCATACCACTGGATTTGTTGTTTTCCACTTTTTTTCCAAAGTGCCTCAGCCATAATTGGCGGGACTATAACATCATTTTTACCAGCGATTTGTAAAAGTTGCTTCGACTTTAAGTTTTCAGCATGAGTTAAAGGGTCAACCGGGGCAAGAAGATCAATAAGTTGTTTTTTAGTGCCTCCAAAAAGCTCAAAAGTTTTTCTAATGATCAAAGCTTGAGGATGGTCATAATATCCCTCAATCAAGCCTCCGCCTCCTAAAAGAACAACAACTTTGTTTACTGAGGGTTCCATTTCAGCACTCAAGGCACCGATCATACTTCCCAGACTTGTCCCAGTTATTCCGATTCTGGTTTTGTCCACTTCTTCGCGTTGTTCGAGCCATGCAACGGCACTTCTTATATCTAGGACAGTTTGTTGAATGGCTTTGAGGGTGTGGTTGATGTCAGGTGAAAGTAGCCTTACTTTGCTTTCCGTAGGTCTTCTGGGGCCATAATAAGCCATTTGTACAAATAAACAGCCTATTCCTCTAGAGGCCAGGTATGAGGAGATGGTTCTGGATAAAGATTGATCGCCCCCGGTGATATCTAGAACTACGGTTGCAGGATAATTTTTTAAACTTCGTGGAACATAATATTCCGCATGAACTGTGTTGTTTTCAATAAATGGGGTTTTGATCAATGAGGGAAAAGTAAGCGTATAAATATCAACTTTTGAAACTTGCAGCTGGTGTTTAGGTTTCATTTGATATTTAAGTTCAGCATTTTTTAAGTGATAAAGCGCTGGAGTATCCGGGGATTCTGGCTTATTTCCAACTTTAAATGTTCCCTGTTCTTCAGGAAATGTGAATGCTTGAATGTTAGATATGCTTATTAAAACGAATAAAAGCAGTGCAATAATTAGGCGCATAATGTCCATCATCCTTACAAATTGTGATTAGGATGAACTCTTTAACCCATCATGTCACGGAAAGACTCAAATAGATAGCTGCTATCGTGTGGTCCTGCGGAAGATTCCGGATGGTACTGCACGCTCATCAGTGGAAGATTTTTGTGTTTAAGGCCCTCAAGAGTGCCATCATTGAGATTTATGTGAGTAGGCTCAAGGGTATTGGGAAGCGTGTCAATATTTACAGCAAATCCATGATTTTGCGAAGTGATTTCAACTTTTTTGTTGGAAAGGTTCAAAACGGGCTGATTTGAACCTCGATGGCCGAATTTCAGTTTAAATGTTTTTGCTCCACAGGCATGGGCGATGAGTTGATGCCCGAGGCAAATACCGAATATGGGTTTTTTTCCCAACAGTTCATGAATTGTTTTATGGGCATAAGTTACTGCAGCTGGATCACCCGGACCATTGGAAAGGAAAATGCCATCTGGGTTTTGCCCAAGCACATCCTGCGCGGAACAATTGCCCGGCAACACGGTTACATTACATCCTATTTGGACAAGGCATCTTAAGATATTCTGCTTCATTCCAAAGTCCAACGCAACAACATGGTGGTTTGCCTTTGTTGGATTAAGATATGTTACCAATGGGTTGTTAAAACCTTCTTTCCAATCGGCGACAACTTTGGGCATGACTAACTTTGCGAGGTCAGATCCAGCCATTATTGAGCAGGAATTTGCTTTCTGAACAAGCTTTTTGTCATCCATCTCAACCGTGGAAAGAACTCCACGCATAGCGCCACGAATTCTTAATTTTCGAACCAAAGCACGCGTGTCGATTCCTTCAATCCCGCAAATTCCCGCGTTTTTTAAATAATTACTTAGGTTGTCGCTTGATCTGTAATTGCTTGGATTTTTTGCCAATTCCCTGACAATAAATCCTTCCACTTGGGGGGAATTCGATTCGACATCATCTTGGTTAGTGCCGTAGTTTCCTATAAGAGGATATGTCATTGTGACAATCTGTCCTTTATAGGAAGGATCTGTGATAACTTCCTGATAGCCGGTCATACTGGTGTTGAATACAACTTCTCCGGTCGATTCGACTTGGGCACCAAATCCTTTGCCGGTGAAAATGGTTCCGTCTTCCAAGGCTAGTTTTGCACGCATGTGTTGTTAATTGCCTTCCTTTACGACGCCAAGATCTCCCCATAACTTTTTACTGTTAAAGACCATTCTTTCCAAGATGTTAGCAGGCAAAAATCGTGAACCTAATTAATTATTACCATGAGATAACATTTTTTCGAGGTTTTTAAGATTGGATTGCAAACTTTCCAGTGGCAAGCCTATGACATTCGTAATCGATCCTTTGGATACTTTAACCCAAGGGTCATTTTCCTCCTCGATAGCGTAGGACCCGGAATGGTTTTTCCACGAACGAGTTTCAAGGTAAATGTCCACTTCTTTTGGTTGCACACTTTTGAAAGTAACTATTGACTGTTCCTGCCAGCATATTTGCAAGTTCGATGGCCTGTGCCAGAGAACCACACCAGTCCAAAGTTCGTGATCTCTGCCTGACATTTTTAAGATCATTCTTCTTGCATCTTCGTGGTCCAAAGGTTTAAGCAAGGGGTGACCATCTATCCAACCAATGGTGTCGGCGGCAATAATAATTCCATTTTCAACTTTGCTGCTTATATCATTGGCTTTGATCCAGGAAATATATGCCACTTGTTCCCTTGCTGTTGAAAACCCTGAGGAGGGTTCATCAACTTCAGGCTTGATGATTTCAAATGATTTAAAGATTTTTTTTAAGATTTTGATTCTTGACTGGGAGGAACTACCCAGAATTATGTTTTGTTTGATTTCCATGTGTTGACCATGCTTTCCACCAAGGGGTATATTTTTTCCGGGGTAAGATCATCAAGGCATATCATTTTTGGGCATTTGGTAAGATAACTACCCGCACATTTAACCTTGGTTGAAATCGTATTTTGAAATTGGCCAAACGGTCCATTCCACTCGACTTTTGTGCAAAGAAATGGGGCAATTATCTTTCTGTTCTGGGCAATTGCAATATGCAAGGGGCCAGTATCATTGGAAAATATGAAATCCATTTGTGAAATTAAAGCAACCAAACCTCTAAGGGAAGTTTTTCCAGCTAAATTTAGGATCGGAATTCCTTTTGGAAGCAAGGTAGAAATTTCAGATGCATTTTTATCATCGTCGTTACCACCAAAAAGAATCACGCTTCCCATTGTTTCTGATTGGGCCTTTTGTAATGTTTTTGCGTAGTAAGTAGCTGGCCATTGTTTTGTAACCCACCTTGCTCCAGGGCAACAACCGATCCATGGTCTGGGTAAATGGGAAATCAAGGTGGTTATATTTTTATTTTCATGTTCATCAACGAGAAAGCTCGCATTTGGCAATTTGCCTTCGCAACCCATGAACTTTGCCGCTTCCCAGTATCTGAGGACCGCATGCATACCCTTGGTTGGGTATTTGACCATATGTGTGTAAAAAAAACGCGAACCCTCCCTGCAATCTTCAAGGCCTATTCGAATAGGTGCTCCACTCAAACGGGACAGTATGCCAGTTCTAAGAAGGCATTGAAGATCGATGCTTATGGATGGTTTGAACTTTCGGATTTTTTGAATTAATTGCAATGAAGATGATAACGACTTTGGAAGACTCTTTTTCCATATCCCACGGTCAAAGCTAAAAACCGTGTTGATGTCTGGGTGATTGGTGAGTAATGATTCATAGGACTGATTTACAAGCCAGCCAATTTTAGATTTGGGGAATTTTTCCCTAATGCCTCGCAAGAATGGTAGGCTATTGGCTATGTCGCCTATTGCGCTGGGCTTTATAATTAAAATTCGCTCTGGATCTGTTTCCTTCAAGGTTAACGAGACTTTCATTGGTAAACCGGTTGTTCTATGCAATATCTTGAATTTATTTAATTTAGGGTTTCTTGCTTATGGATTCAAAAAAAATAATTATTCTTTTGTTTTGCTCCTCAAGGAAATTTATCAATTCAAGTGATTCTTCAGGACTTGGTTCTGATTTACCATTAGATTTTTTTTCGGGATCTAATTGTAGATATAAATCCCTGGAAATTTTTTGATATTTTAACAGTCCCGCAGTATCGTTTTCTGAAATGCACACATCAAGACATGAAATAAGTTTAGTGCGTTGACTTAAAAGTTCCCCCAAGTTTAAATTCGGCAATGATTCAAATATGAACTTTCTTGCGTCATTGACTTTTGCGGATTTATTAAGCCATAAACTTTTAAACTGTTTAAGTTCCGTTTCCACCTCAGGAGCATCAGGGGAAATGGATTCGAGGATTTCTATCGCCCTGGCAAGGTCGCCTTCCCCTGCAAGTCGCCTAGCCTCACTCGTTTTGTAATCAAGCGCTTTTTGTTTTGGACTGTTTTTTTCGGATTCAATTTTTTTCAATCTTTCTTGGAACTTGTAAAGTTCGGATGAATATTCAATTAATACAAGGAGCTTTTTTTTCCCTATTTTAAATTCATTATCATTTTTTATTTCAGGCCATTTGGTTTTTAATTCATCATGGCCGGCTTTGATGTTATTGATTTTATCCTGTATGAATCTGTTGTATTTTTCAGTTTTTGTTATCCTTGTTTTTAATTCTTCATCTTTGAAATTTGGTTTATTTAATTCTTTGAAAAGTGCGCTAATGAATGAAAGTTGATCATTCAACTGGACCATCAATATTTGATTATCTTTTGCATAGGGTTTTTCAGGTTCAAGATTTAAATTAATAATTTCAAGCTCATCAGAAATTTTAAAAAAAGGGAAATCCGCAATAACATTGTTTTTTTTGCTTATTTCCACAAATGCAACGCCCTTGAAATCGAGGTTGGGATTCTCTGGAAAAATAAAGGTTCCCTCATTGTTTGTCTTTAATAAGGATACTTCCTGGTAGGTCCCTGTTTTGGCGGAAGACCTTAATCCTATATCCAATGGGAATTGGGTTTCATTAATCTTTTGGTCTTTTTTGTTGATTATTATTTTAAAACCACCATTGATTGGTGCGATGGGTATTTTCACAGCTTTTAAACCCACTAAGTCCGGTAGTTTAATACCGGAGTATATTTTACTAGTAAATTGCAATGAGTTTTCCTTGGATTGCAGGGGATCTGTCAATTGTAAAACCGTCCATTTAAATACATGGTTAGCAATCGTTTTTTGTTCTTTTTGGAATATTTGAAATTGATCACCTTTTTGAGGTTTTAATTGATTTGGAAGTTTGTTGTTTTTGAAATCAAAAAGTATTTGATAGCTATCATCTGATAGTTTTTTTGTGATTGTTGCCCTTGGGCCGAGGAAATTATTTAATAATTCGATTATGGTCGAAGCTATATCCTCGCTGGATATGCATGTTTTTTGAATAGTGGGAAAAAGATACCCTAATTCGTGATCTGAAAATTTTATCTTCACAATGAATTTTTCATCAAGATAAACTACATAAATTGACGCGATGCTTGTAGTCTTTGATTTCTGAAGTGCTTCTGGTAATTCAATGTCGTTAGAATTTATTTCTTTTAAATCGATCACATCTTTGAAATATTGATTGATAGTGCTCGAGATGGAATTTTTGATAAGTTCTGATTTTTTTTTGGAAACTTTCCCATTAGTGTCAAAGGAAATATTAATCGAAATACTTTTTGTGTTTTGGGGGTAAATTGAAGAATTAGATGTTGCCGGATATGAAAATAAACCTGCGGTAATAACAACAACCAAATAAGGGGATATTTTTCTCATTATATTTCACGAAATATTAAAATGCTTTTTCGAGATCTTCAAAAAAAGAGGGGAAGGTTTTTGCTACACATGCTGGATTTTTTATTATTATTCCAGGGATTTTTAAACCTGCGATTGCAAAACTCATAGCCATTCTGTGGTCGTTGTAAGTTTCAATTTCAGCACCTTTCAGAACTCCCGGATGGATGATCATGCTGTCCGGAAATTCCTCCACCCCTGCACCAATTTTTCGTAATTCGTTTGAAAGGGCCCTTATTCTGTCAGTTTCCTTGTGTCGGATATGGCCTATATTTGTGATCTGGGTTTTTCCTTTTGCAAAGCATGCTACGACTCCAAGTGTCATTACTGTGTCACTTATGTCGTTCATATCGATGTTAATGCCATGTAAATTTGATCCTGAAACCGTTGTTGAATTGCTTGTTTGGTTTATATTTGCCCCCATTTGTGCAAGTGCTTCAACAAATTTCACATCTCCTTGGAGAGATTTTTTTCCTAAATCCGGGGTTGTGACTGTTCCACCAGTAATAGCGGCGGCGGCATAAAAATAGCTCGCTGCAGATGCGTCAGGTTCAATCTGGTATTCCCTCAAACTACCCTGCTGGTTCCCCTTAATGATATATTCCCTTTCAGAAATTTTGTTCACATTTATCCCCCAGTTTTCCAACATTTTGAGGGTGATATCAATGTAAGATTGTGAAACAATTTTTCCTTCCAATATTATGCTGGTATCACCTTTTCCAAATGGCGCAGCCATTAACAATCCGCTTATGAATTGGCTGCTTAGTTCAGTTTTTATTTTTGCCGTACCCCCCTTCCATCCACTAGATTTGACAATAACTGGTGGGCATCCATTGTTGTTTTCACTCCAACATTTGATGTGCAGTTCATTCATTGCTTGCAATAAATCCTTGATAGGCCTTTCCCGCATTCGCTCTATGCCATCAAGTTTGTAAGTTCCCTCACCTAAACCAACCAATGCGGTCAAGAATCGCATGCTAGTACCTGAATTCCCGGTAAATAGTATCGCATTGCTATTTGGAATATGTCCTGGCTTTTGCGGTGATGAAACAACTGAAGTGCAATCATCCCAATTCGTGGAAATAATAAATCCCAGTTTTTCAAGGCAATCAATCATGATTTCGGTGTCTTCACTGCGTAAAACTCCCCTTAAAAGTGTGGGTATGGCTCCGGAATTTAGTGCTGCAATCACGAATGCGCGGTTGGTGATACTTTTTGAGCCAGGTAAAACACATTTCAAGTCAATGGGTTTCATCAATGGAGTGATTTCAATTTTTTCCGGATATTCCAAATGCTTTTTCATGGTTTCAATTCTTCATAAAAAACTCTAACAAGAAATAAACCTTTTGCTGGAGCAGTTGGTCCAGCATATTTTCTTTCTTTTAATTCAATTAATTCACTTATTTTATCAACGGGCCAATTGCCGCGTCCGATTTCAATAAGCGTTCCTGCAATTGCCCTGACCATATTATAAAGAAATCCATTCCCCTCGATGTTAAACCAAATCCAATTTCCCATTCGATTTATGGATGCGTGATAAATTGTTCGAATACTGTTGGTTCGGTTTGGCCATTCGGATTCAAAACATCGAAAATCATGAGTTCCGATCAAATACTGGGCTGCAATGTGCATTTTTACATGGTCAAGCTCATGTTTTACCAAACATGAAAATTTCCTGGTCAAAGGGTCTTCAATTCCAGATTGTCTTATGACATATCGATAATGTTTTTTTTTTGCATCTTTGACAGCATGAAAGTCATATGGAACCTCAGTGACATCTGTAATGGAGATGTCATCTGGAAGCAAGGCATTAAGGCCCAGAAGTAATTTGGATTCCGATATATTTGAGTTGACTCTGAAGTTTGCCACTTGCGCGATTGCATGGACACCCGTGTCAGTTCTACCGCTGGCATAAAGGGTGATTTTTTGGTTTGTGATTTTTTCAATATGTTTTTGGATGGTTTCTTGCACAGTTCGAAATCCGGGTTGAGTTTGCCAACCCTGAAATTCTGTGCCATCATAACTTATAGTGAGTTTTAAATTTCGCATGATGTTTATATGCAATTGAGGATGATTGTTCCCATGATGGTCATTGACTTATAATTCTGAAATTTCTAACAATCCCTCAAATATATTAGTGTTTTAAAATCTTATGATTCAGGCCTCTCACTAAATGATACCTTTATTATTGTATCTGCGGGGAGTTTAGAGGAAACAGTTTAATAATGATCAATGAAATGCCGGATAAATGGATGAATTTGGCTTTGGATTTAGCAAGTCGTGGTCGTGGATTTGTTGAGCCAAATCCTATGGTTGGAGCAGTTATTGTTAAAGATAACCAGGTAATCGGGGTTGGTTGGCATCAAAAATTTGGTGAGCAACACGCAGAAGTGGAAGCATTGCATCAAGCTGGGAATGAAGCAAGGGGTGCAACGCTTTTTGTTTCTTTGGAGCCTTGTTCCCATCATGGCAAGACCCCGCCTTGTGCCGATGCTGTCGTAAAAGCAGGAATTTCAAAGGTTTTTATCGCGATGCGTGATCCAAACCCCTTGGTTTCTGGCAAAGGTATTGAATTTTTGAAGAGGAATGGAATTGTCGTCCAAATTGGTGTCGAAAAAGATAAAGCTGAGATTCTAAACGGGCCTTTCATCAAGTATTTTTTGCATTCTAAACCTTATGTGATTGCGAAATGGGCCATGAGTTTAGATGGAAAAATAGCAACAAAATCTGGTGAATCCAAGTGGATTAGTAATGAAAAATGCAGGGATAAAGTGCATCAGCTACGTGGCTTGATGGATGCTGTTTTGGTGGGTGTCGGAACTGTATTGCAGGATGATCCAATGCTTAATGCCAGGCCGGAGGGGCCGAGAAAACAAACTCGAATTGTGATTGATCCCAGTGGTAGAATTGCTACTTCCTCAAAAATTCTTAAAACCGCATGTGATTTCAAGACCATGATTGCCTTACATGAGAGTGTCTCGGATAAAACTAAAAAAACTCTGGAGTCCATGGGTTGTGAATTATTGGAGTTATCTTCAATCCAACCAAGCTTTGTCATAAATGAGATCCTCTTGGCTTTGGGGAAAAAAGGGATTCAAAATTTATTGGTTGAAGGAGGGGGAAAAACATTGGGTGCTTTTTTTGATTCCGACCAAGTGGATGAGATACAGGCTTTTATCGCACCGTTTGTAATAGGAGGTGAGAGCGCCCCTGCGCCTGTGGGAGGTGCTGGAATCAATCTGATGCATCAAAGACGGAATCTGGTATGTGTTTCATATGAAAATGTTGATGACAATTTACATTTTTCAGGTAGGCTCAAGCATTATTCTTCAGATTAGCAGTTTTGGAAAATCATGAAAATTATTGGCGCAAATAACTTTTGGAAAAAATATTCTCCCAACAATGAGTCATATGTTTCGTTGCTAGTTTCATTTGTTGTTCATATTTCATTAATTGCATTGGTCATGTTGTTGGGATGGGAGGGGCTAAGGAAAGCGGTGATTGGTGATGTTAATCGCAGGTTGGGTGTTTCATCGGTGCAGGTTGGAGGTGGGGCGTCTTCAGGAATAAATGAAACAAAAAACGACGATGATACCTTAAAATCCATTCCAAAAACGAAAATTAATAATGATGATATGAATCCTGATATTCCTGTGAAAATTGATCCATTGCCAGATGATAAAGTCCAAGTTGAGAAGGGTGGCGCTAAAACATTGGTTGATAATGCGAATGTGAAGGCCAAAGAATTATCGCGGATGGGTGAAAACATTAAGAGTAAATTGGCAGATTCCTTAAAAGGTGTTGGTGGAAAGGCGGGGACCGGAGTTGGTGATGGGCGAGGGGAAAGAATGCTGCGATGGGTAATGATTTTTAATACTGCCAATGGTGGGGATTATCTTTCGCAATTAATGGACATGAATGCAAGGATTGCTTTTCCAGATTCGAAAATTGCCGGAAAATTTTCAATAATTACAAACCTTGGCATGAAGCCTTTGTCGATAAAAGATTTGGATTTAAGTTCAATTAGTGATATTTTTTGGATTGATGATAAACCTCAGTCTGTTGCAAATCTATCCCGAGCAATTGGTTTAAGCTTAAAAGTTGACGCGTTTGTTGTTCTCATGCCTGCTTCGGTTGAGGAAAAATTGGTGAAACTAGAAAAGAACGCGCTTCAAAATGGAAAAGAAGAAGACATTGAAGAGACCCGTTTCAGCATCAATAAAGTATCTGGAAGATATGAGCCGTTTAAAGCGGAAATAATCTTCAAGAAAAAATAGGATTATTTGTCCAAAGCTTGAAGGATTTGTTGGAAATCGGCGGCTCTTGCGGCATCTTGGATCGTTATGACCGATTGGTATGAAACTTCATCGCTGTAATATAAAATCAAATCCCTATTATTAAGTTTTTTTGCAGATATTTTTAATGAATTAATCAAATCATTGGTTTCAACGATTTGATCATTAATCAAAAAAATTGTTTCACCATCTTTCGATTTAATCACAACCTTTGTTTTTTTTTCAGCCTGAGATTCCGTAAGTGTCGGGATTTTGGAATCAGTATTAGTTTTGGCTGCTTCAAGGTGTTGGATTAATTTTGAGTAACTTGTCAGAAGAATAAAAAAAACCAAAAGCACCAGGCAAACATCAATCAAGGCATTCATGTCGATGTTTTCATCGTCGTCATTTTTTATTGTGATTTCGGGTGGGAAAAACTCACGGAATTCTTCTAGGTCCGCCAATGATTGCCAGTTTTTGTCGCCTTCTTTTCGAATCTCGTCACTAATTGTGATTAGTCCTGAAGAAATTAAATTTTGTATCTCAACCTGTTCAAGTAAGTTGGAACTAGAATTGGCATCGAGGTTATTAAGGCACCATCTGCTCATTTTTTTCCAGTAACTCCAAGATGTATCTTATTAATTTCATCTTTGTTAAATGAGTGATCTAATATGGTAACAATCTTTCGAACAGTGCCGGCGGAGGAATCTCCAGGGGCATATATTGTGAGTTCTTTAAATTTATGACCATTGTTTATTTCGTTTCTTAAGCTTGAAACAATTTTGTCCTGAGAGTCAATTTTTAAAGATTCTTTTTTATTTCTTTCTGCAAATCCCAAAACGAATGAATTGCTGTTTTCTATCTCAATCCATGCCTGGTCTTTCACCCCTTGGACACTAGCAAATTCCGCAACTGGAAGTTTAGTCGAGCTTCCTGATCCTATCGAGGATGTGCTCATCAAAAAATAAACCAGAAGCACCAGGCTCACATCAATCAACGGAATCATGTCGACGTCATCGTCTGAGGAATTTCTCTTTGAGTACTTTGGAAGGTCAAAAATGGCGCTTTGAGGTAATTCAGCATTCCCATAATTTATTGGATAAGAGGGATGCTTTCCCACATCATACCAATCCGCGGTACCTGATGGACGGATTTTATCCTGGCTAATTATTCGCCTTTCAACCAACCAATCTTCTATGGTTATCGCGGGAATTTCCCTGATAACTTGGTTTGATTTGATAAGCCATACATCATAAAACTTTGCAGTAGGTAACATTGGATGGTCAAGGCTTTAAGGGTGTTTTGATTTGGAGAGCCATTTCAAGGAATTTTTGAATGGCTTTTTTTATTTTAATTTCAAAATCATTGATTTGGGCCTTGAATAAAACATGTGCAAAAACCAACGGAATAGCAGTTATCAAACCCAACGCTGTGGCAAATAATGCCAATCCTATCGAACCCGCCTGTTCTGATACGCCACCTTGGGCTTCTTGTATCTTTGTAAAAGTTCCTATCATGCTGATTACCGTACCCAGCAATCCAACCATTGTTGAGATTTTTGCAATAGCCAGCATTGTGGGGAGTAGAAAATGAAGCCTGGGAGTGATTTCAAATTCCACAGTATTGTTCAGCTCTTTTCTTGAAGCGGGAATGCCGTTAGCCAGTCCTTTGATGCCTGACGAAAATAGCAAAATTGAAAGCCAGTCCTTTTGATTGGATACCATGTTGATAGTTGCTTTTATTCCATCTCGGGACAATGAGGTTCTGATTGTTTCCACTTGGTTTTCAATATCCAATAAAATTCCTCGATTTAGAAGGATTCTCCAGGTAATCAGTGCAATTCCGCTGATCGACATCAATATCATGGGAATTGCGAAAATCCAGTCTTTTGTGACAAACATCCAGAACGATGACATAATTTTGATACCTTTAAAAGTTATTTACATTCATGATTTTAGAGATTTCGGTAGGATATCGAAAGTCATAATTTAATTGATGTTCAATCCACCTACCAGTATCCAGTAAATTAGATTCAGAGTTTGACTTTGCAATTAATTGAATGGACAGAGGTAGTCCGGACTTTGAAAGTTGGCTTGGTATTGATAACGCAGGTAAGCCAGTGAAACTCCAGGGAGAATTGAAAACTGGATCACCTGTTGAATCTGCTGTTGGCGCTTCTGAATTTGTCGCAGGCAAGAGATAACAATTATTCTCCTTTAAATTTGATTCGAAATAATTTTTCCAGGATTTTTGGGCCGTTTTGCATGTCAAATAATAATCATGATTTATTTTGGAGCCTTCGTGAATTAAAGAAGTTATTTTAGGTGGATAATCTTCCGGCCTTCTGGAAATCCAGTACTCGTGTATTTTAAAAGCTTCATACGACATTATCGCCCTATGATTTTTGATAATATCCGGAAACTTCTCTGGCAGTTCAAGAAAACTAATGAGTGCCCCAGCTTTTTTCAGGTTTTCAATCACATTCCCTAACATTTCTTGAATTTCCACTGTCGCTTCATTCCAAAAGATCGATTTTAATACGAGAAATGTCGGTGATTGCGTTAAATCAGTGTTTTTAAGGCTAGCCGTTGTTAATTCGTTCCAAATAATTTTTAAATCCTCAACGCTCATTGCCATGAAACCCATGTGATCCATGGATTGGGCCAAGGGCACCACTCCATCGAGCGGCATCCACCCAAAAGTTGGTTTAATTGATGCCACACCGCAATAACTTGCGGGTCTGGTTATGGAGCCGCCTGTTTGTGTGCCTAATGCTGCTGGTATCATTTCGCAAGCTACAGCAGCGGCGGAGCCACTGCTCGAACCACCCGGCGTTTTTGTAAGATTCCAAGGGTTTCTTGTCGGAGGAGGGTCAAAGCTTGCGAAAGCAGTGGTTACTGTTTTTCCAACAAGAATAGCCCCAGCATTTCTTAACTTGGTGATTATGGTCGCGTCCTGCCTTGCCAATGACCTGGTCCAAGACATGCATCCCGCCCGAGTCGGCCAATCATTTACATCGATGATATCCTTGATCCCAAAAGGGATACCATGAAGTTTTCCACGGTCTAAACCAGAATTCAATTCATTCTCAGCTTTAATCGAATCAGTCTTGGCCTGAGATGGGTCGAGAAACTCCCAAGCATTGATTACTGGATCTATAACTTTTATTTTTTGAAGGTATTTGTTCAAAAGCTCAAGTGGAGTTGTTGAACCTTGCCTAATGGACTGGTATAAGTTTTGGATGGAATTCATAAGATGTCTTTCATTTTTATACAGTTCGATTAAAAGGTAAGCATACCATGATCAATGTCGCTGTTCTAGGTGCCTCAGGTTACACGGCCCTTGAGGTAATTAAAATCTTGCTAAGGCATCCAAATGCGAAAATAGTTGCTTGCATTTCAAGGCAGGAGGGAACACCTTTTATTTCAAGCATTCACCCCTCTCTTGCAAAAAGAATTGAATTGCGTTGTGAAGAGCTTGATTTGGCATCTTTGAATGAAAGAGGTGTGAAGTGCGTTTTTAGTTGTCTGCCTCATGGGGCAAGCATGGAGGTGATACCAAAACTTGTTGGATCCGGGATTCGGGTGGTGGATTTGTCTGCTGATTATCGGTTGAAGGATCCCCAAGTTTACAAGAAGTGGTATGGGGAGGACCACAAAGACATTGAGGGATTGAAAGCTGCTGTTTATGGTCTTCCAGAGTTTAATGCGAACGATATAAAAACATGTAAATTGCTTGCAAATCCTGGATGTTATCCCCAAACCGCAATTTTAGGTTTGGCTCCGCTGTTGCATTCGAAACTTATAGATCCTGCTCAAATAATTGTAGACAGTAAAAGTGGTGTTTCAGGTGCTGGTAGGACGCCAAAACAAAATACACACTTTCCTGAATGTAATGAAAACCTCAGCGCGTACCAAGTGGGTAAGCACAGGCACACGCCAGAAATGGAACAAGCCCTTGAAAAAATATCTGGGGGTAAAGTCAAAATAATGTTTACCCCTCATCTTATTCCAATGAACCGTGGGATATTTTCAACAATATACGCAAAACCTATAAGAGATATTTCTGAGCAAGCGATAAATGAAATAGTTTCTGTTTTTTACAAGGATAAACCTTTTGTAAGACTTGTTGACCAGTTACCTGAAATTAGAAATTCCACAGGAACAAATTTCGTCGATTTACATTACAAGGTTGTCAATGACTATGTCATTGTATTGGCATCAGAAGATAATCTTATTCGAGGGGCAAGTGGGGTCGCGGTACAAAATTTCAATCTTATGTTTGGGTTTCCAGAAACGACCGCACTCGAATTTTAATGATATTTGTTATTAGGCCTTGACAGTATTTATTAATGAGGTATCGCCTTACCCCGTAGGTTTCTTTTAAGTTTTTTAAGGGGGACAGGTGATGAAAAGGCTATTGTTGGTTTTGGGGGTTTGGGTTGTTTCTGGCACGATTTCTTTTGGCCAGTCTCAAAGTAAATACAATCCTAATGGTACAATTACCCAAAACAGTAATTCTTGGAATCCTTTTGCTTTTTTATTGCCTAACCCGCAGGATGCTGCCCTGGCGCAGCAGGCCCAACTGGCCAATGCCAAATTGGCTCAACCACAGAATTTATATCCGCGAGATACCAGCTTAATGGATTTCTTCAGTCCTCTTCCAAAATTAAGTAATTCGACACCAATCGGTTATTCAAACTTCCCAAGACGAAGCCAATTGCCTGGAAAAGACTATTTGAGAGGTTTTGGCTTAAGATATGGAGGGCAATAAAGTTTAGCTTTTAATAAATCTTTTCTTCCATAAATCCTTTAGGTTTGATATAAAATAGTATCAAACATGGAGGATTTATGCTCATTTTTCGGTTTTTTTTGCCATTCATTTTGATACTAAGTTTAAGCTTGAGCTCATCTTTTGGGCAAGATAAAGATAAAAAAGCTGAAGATAAGAATCCCAAGGCTGACCCAAAGGAAAAATGGATTCCTGCGGGACAGGTAGTGGCTGTATTAAAGGAGATCAGGGAAAGCGATAAATCCGTCATTCTTTCAATCCAAACACAAGGATATAGCCCTCAAGCGAAACGAATAGTATCCAAAATGGAAGATGTGGAATTGCTTTTAAAAGATGATGTGAAAATCAGGCAGTACAATCCCCCAGAAGCTTTTGACGATAAAGGGCGTCCGAAAAAATATACAGCTAAGGAACTTAAGGAACTTAAGGGAGATGATCTTAAGAGCCCAGGATATCCAGCTGATTTTTCAGATTTGACCAATCAAACCATTGTTAATGTGACTCTTATGCTAAAACCTCAGAAACCTGTCAGGGGTGGAAATGGCGGATTGGTGGGCGTAGCTGGTAAAAAAGAAGATCCAGAATTAGCAAGGGAAATGCGGCCCAAAATTGCCTCCATTTTAATCATGGGCCGACTTCCGGATAATTATAAAAGATAGCTAGTATTTAGCGGCGCCAGAATCTGATTTCAGCCCCACTTTTGCCAGTGTAGAAGAAACTCCATCAATCATCATTTTAAGTTCACTATTAATTGCAATAAATTGCCAGCCCTGTTCAATTCGTAGTTGAGCTTCCTCAGGGCTCATGCAATGGATGCCGGGGGCTACCTTATTTCGTTTACATGCTTCTAAAATGGTGTTTAAGGCGGCATTAAATGCTTCAGCCGAGGGTGCTTTGCCATCCTTGGAACGCATGCTTGCGGCAAGGTCGTTCGGGCCGACAAATATGGCATCTATGCCCGGGACGGAGAATATGCTGTCTGCATTATTAACGGCATCGATATGCTCGCATTGAAGCACAATTAATAGTTCAGAATTCGCCTTGTTATAATAATCTGGAGCAGTGCCACCAAAGTTTAATGCATGGACATTTCCTCCGACACTTCTAGTTCCCGCTGGTGGATAAAGTACCGCGGAAACGGCGTCCAATGCCTCTTGTCGAGAATTTACCATGGGTACAACTACGCCAAACGCGCCATTGTCAAGCGCCCTTTTGATATGGTCATGGCGGTTGGATGGAACTCGCGCCAAAGGAACATTATTTGCGTCAGCGATTGAAGCAAACATATGGGTGGCTGTTTCCCAGCTTACCAATGTGTGTTCAATATCCACGGTAAGCCATGAAAATCCGGTTCTTGCCATGAAGCGGGTCGCGATTATGCTACCTAGTGATAGCCAAGTGCCTAAGGATGGTTTTCCTTCCTTGAGGGCTTTTTTAACAGGGTTTGTTTTCATGTTTATTTCCTAAATGGTTAAAGAGAATCCTTAGTAAAAGGATTAGGGTTATTATCAAAATTTTCCAGATCTTTATCGGATAAACCGAAATGATGGGCAAGCTCATGAATAACGGTTTTACGAATTTCAATCTTAAGTTGTATGTGGTCCGGGAATGATTCTTCATGGGGATTTTTAAAGATCGTGAGTTTGTGTGTCAGAGATTGAATATCAATTGCATCTCCAGCCCAGGGGTGAGGGAGTTCAAACGGTTCAAAAAATCCGAATAATGTGTCACCTTGTTTAATTTCAGTCTTAGAAAATCCGGCCTTTTCCAATGTTTTTTTAGAGGGGTATTCTTGGACCTCTACAACTACATTTTCAAGATGCTCATAAAAATAATCAGGAAGAGAATTCATTGTTTTTTCAACTTCCTCGCAAAATTCGTTCAATGTCAAACTTAACACCTGTTTTTTAATAGCCAGTATCAAATATTTCAAAGTAAGATAAAGAAAGATTACAGGATACAGGTTGATTAGGGAAATTTATATGCCTTCAAGTCCAAAAATAATTAACTCTCTTGATGGTTTGGAATTATTCAATTCAGTGAGAAATGAAGTTGCAAAAAGAATTGTTGGAATGGAATCGGTTTTAGAGAAGATGGTTGTTGCGATTTTGGCGCAGGGGCATGTTTTGCTTGAAGGAATGCCCGGAATGGCAAAAACATTACTGGCCAGCAGTGTTGCTGAATGCCTTGATTTACAATTCAAAAGAATTCAATTCACACCTGATTTAATGCCCTCTGATATCTTGGGCACACAAGTTTTTTTTCAACAAACTGGTGAATTTCGAGTTAAAAAAGGGCCACTTTTTTCCCAAGTTGTTCTTGCGGATGAAATAAATCGTGCCCCTGCAAAAGTCCAATCTGCACTTTTGGAGGCAATGCAGGAAAATCAAATCACATTGGGGGAGGAATCCTTTCCACTCAAGAGCCCATTTTTTGTAATTGCAACCCAAAACCCGATCGACCAGGAGGGAACCTTTGCTTTGCCTGAGGCCCAGATTGACAGATTCATGCTGAAAATTTCAGTGGGCTATCCCAGTCAGGTTGAGGAATTATTGATCCTTCAAAAGCTTGAACAAATTGAACGCCATGATGAATTGCAAAAAGTTGTGGATACGGAGGGTTTGATAAGGATTTTCAAGATTGTTGCAAATATTCATGTTGAAGATTCCATTCGAAAATATATTGTTGATCTTGCTATGGCAACCCGCTTTCCCGGTAAGGTGGGGTTAAAATCAAATTATCTTGATCATGGTGTTTCTCCCAGAGGCACGATTAATTTATTTAAATCAGTCAAAGCATTGGCATTTATTCGGGGAAGAGACTATGTCTTGCCCCAGGATGTTAAAGAAATGATGCCATGTGTTTTCAGGCATAGGATTTCTCTTTCATTTGAGGCCTTGGCGGATAATCTGCACCCGGATGATCTTATTGCAAAAATCATGGATTCTGTTGCAATCTCGTGACGAAAAGACTCTTTGAATATGTTTGATCTATTGTGATTTGATTTTTTTATTTTTAAGGGATGACGAAATGATTAGCAGGCGAGCTTTTAATAATTCACTTTGCGTGGGAGCTTTCGGGTCAACTGTTTTTGCAACTTCTGCAAATGGGAAGGCTGTTTCTCCAAATGACAGAATTCAACTTGGATTTATAGGTGTTGGGACCATGGGGCGAGGACACTTGAATAATTTTCTTGGAATGAGTGATGTTCAAGTTGTTGCAATCAGTGATGTTGTTGAGGACCGGATAAACAATGCGAAAATGATTGTTGAAAAGAAATATTCCCAGCCAAATAGTGATAACGCAGGCAAAGGATTAAAAGTTTACAAGGATTTTCGTGACCTCATTAACGATAAAAATGTTGATGCTGTTGTCATCAGCACACCAGATCATTGGCATGCCCTTATGAGTGTCATGGCATCTAAATCTAAAAAACATGTTTATTGCGAAAAACCTTTGACTCATTCGGTCAAAGAAGGGCGAATTATCGTTGATGAAGTAAAAAAGTCAGGGATAGTATTTCAAACTGGAAGTCAGCAAAGGTGTGAGTTTGGCGGTAAATTCCGACTAGCAACCCAGTTGGTAAGGTCTGGAAGACTTGGAAAAATCAAAACCGTCAGGGTTGGAGTTGGTTCTCCCGCTGTGGCTTGTAATTTAGATTCTGAAAATATCCCAGAAGGAACTAATTGGGATCTTTGGCAAGGCCCTGCTTTAAAAAGAGGTTATAATAAAATACTATGTCCAGAGGGTGTTCACACTCATTTTCCCGCTTGGAGAATGTATTGGGAATACGCCGGGGGTGGTTTGGCGGATATGGGCGCTCATCACTTCGACATAGCTCAATGGGCTTTGGGTATGGATAATACCGGTCCTGTAAAAATTACGCCTCCGGATAACAATGAAAAAACAGGATTAAAGTTTACTTATGCCAATGGGATTGAAATGTTTCACGGTGGTCCTAGCGGTTGCACTTTTGAGGGGACTGAGGCAACACTTTATGTTGATCGATCTAAAATTGAGTGCACCAAGGAAGATATCCTGAAGGAACCGATCACCAAACCAGACCCTTCCGTTATTGTTGCTGAAAATCATCGTAAAAATTGGGTTGAAGCTATCAGGGCAAAAAAAACAACTATTTGTCCCGCTGAGGTGGGGCATCGTAGTGCCACTATTTGCCATTTGGGAAATATAGGTTATCGAGTTGGTAAATTACTCGAATGGGATCCTGTTCAGGAAAAATTCACAAATAGTGAGGATGCTAATAAATTATTGTTCAGGGAGTATCGTGACCCTTGGAAGATCTAGGTTTTGATTGGGAAATTTTTAAATATGACTGTTTCCCTTGGTATTAACGATGTGGTGAATTTTGTTAACTTCAATCAAGTTTCTTGATGACAAGTTTGTTTGTGTTTAAAAATTGTGCGCACTCTTTTTTGTTGAATACACCTTCGGTTGTACCCTGGGTGCGAACGCAACTTGCGCCTAGGGCGCTTCCAATTTCAATGCATTCAATTTCACTTTTGTTATCCAGTAAACCAGATATAAAACCTGCTGTGAAAGCGTCTCCGCTTCCCGAACCATCATGATAATCGATGTTGAATATACCCGCTCTATAACAACCCTGATTATTTAGCATGATGGTACCTTGGTTACCCATGGTTATTATGCTGGTTTTGACCCCCAGTGATTTAAAAAACTCGGCTTGTTTGACAGGGTTTTCTATGCCGGAAATTAATTTTGCCTCCGTGTCATTCGGTAGGAACACATCCACATATGGGAGGATGGGTGTTAGTTTTTCAAGGTGATTTCCAAAACCAGGGGTGACAACATCCAATACGGTTTTGGAGCCGTTTTTTTGGGCCATCTGAAAAATCTTGGCAACATGATCCGGTGTGAGTTTGTTCATCAATAAATATCCACCAAGGTATATTATCCTGCATCCCTCGATATCTTTTTTTTGAAGGTCATTATCTGTGAAATCCTCATTTGCTCCTATCATGTGGATAAATCTTCTGTCTTGGCCTTTGACATTTATGATCAGAGTCTGGCTGGTATGGGAATTTTTTTGTTTGATGATTTTGTTGATATTAGTTCCGGTTTTTTTAAGTTTTTGAATAATTATCTCCCCAAAGTCGTCATCTCCAATTTTCCCAAGAATTTCAGCGTTGATATCAAGTTTTGAGAGATTAACACCGACATTTGCTGCACAACCACCCAAAGTCAAAGCCATTCCGGTTGTTGCTATCAGTTCCCCTTCCAAGGGAAAATGATCGATGGGCGAGCATCCATGATCCATGACGATTATACCCGCGCATAAAACCGTTTTATTTATCATTTTTATGGCTTCTGATAAGATTAATTGATGTTTAACACAAGGCTTTTCATACTAATGGATATTTTTTTTTCTAGGCAAATGAAATTTGTATTTCTTTAAAAAGGCCAAGCTGCCATGCTATTAATTTAGTTGGATGGTGATAACATTAGTTGTGATGATTCTTATATCACCTGATAAGAAATTTGACTGCTTTTTGATAATTGAAAGATAAGGTAAGCAATGGTTTTTGAAAATGTTGAAAAAAATGGTGCTGTACCGGGTATTCCTAAATTACTTCTTAACAAGATAAGTGGATTGCTAAAAGAATTTAATCAATTGATTTATGGCGCCAAGGCGTCCGAATCATTATCTGTCCCACAACGGGACCTTTCTCCAATTACCCATGTGCTTATTTCTTCCGGGGTTGGTAACACCTTGGTGCAGGGTTATCGAAACCACTTGGACCAAGACCGTGGTGACGAGGAAACCGGTTGGTTGTTGATGGGATATAGGGAAAAAAAGCGGGCGATTATTATGGCTGCGGTTCCCTCCGGTGAATTTAGGGAGGCAAGTTCCACGCATGTTAAATTTAATTCCCAGGCCCAAGTTGTTGCTGGAAGGTTATTGCGGCAAGTGCATCAAAAACTTGAGGTTTTGGGTTTGTTTCATACGCACCCAGGTCGATTGCGCCACCCATCCAGTGGCGATTACCAAGGTGACATACAATGGGTGAAAAATCTTCCGGGAAAACAAGGGGTTTTTGGTATAGGAACTGTTGACCATGAGGCAATCGGGCAACAAGAATTTGCCAAGAAACTTGCTGTAAATAGTTTTCACATGAATAACATGAGATTTGATTGGTTTTCCCTTGCAAATGGTGATGCAAATTATGTGAAAGTTCCAATTCGTTGGACTTTGGGAGAGGATCTAGCAAAGCCACTTCATGTTGTTTGGGATGCAATGGAGATGCATGCTGCTGAGATAGAAAAAGTTTTGGTTCAACAAAGCAAAGCGTCCTGTTTCATTACAAAAACGGATTGTGGGCACAGACTAACACTAAGTGTGCCTCTGGCTGGGATCGCTGGAAAAATTTTAGTGTTTATTTTTAAAGATAAAGTGCAATATTTCTTTGAAAAGAACGAACAACTATTTGCAGTCGATATCCAAGAAGATAAAGTGGATCGTGGAATTTATTTGGTTCTTGCTGAATTGTCAAAGTAATTTGAAACGAAAGGATTTGTCATGGACTTTAGACCTTTGAATGATGATGAGCGGAAAAACCTTTATGAGGCCCTGCGTAATAATGCCGAATCAGGTAAACCGATTCATGTTAATCCGAAAGACACTTCGTTTATAAGCGGAAATACCGAGTCAGCAGAGCAGGATGTGATCAATGCTATTCGTTCCGTTCCATGTCATTACACATTATAAAAGTGTGTAAATGAATGAATATATACCTATTCTATTAAGAAATGAGTCTGCCAAGCGCAGACTTGTCTCAGTTGAGTTCCCTGTCATTGAGCAATATAACCGTGACAGGGAAAAGGAATATCGCATCACAATCGCACCCACTGCTGAAGGCCTTGCATTAAATTATAGGTTGAAACCAGCACATAATATATTTGAGGTTAAAACAAGTCTCATGGCTGGTTACCCTTTTGTCCCACCAGAAACCAGGGTGATCACGGCTTTGGACTATCCATGTCCGCATTTGTTGCCGGGCCAGCAACTTTGTCTATGGAAACAGGGGAGTACTAGAAAAACCAGCAGGTGGGATCCAGCTTCATTTACGGTAATATTCGCTGTAATGGCTGCCTGGCGATGGTTGGCATGCTATGAGATTTGGAAGCAATCAGGTGAATGGCCTTTGCCGGAGGCTCGTTGAATGATTCATATAGTTCAGGTTGGTTTGGGTAGTGGTGGCATGTCTGTTATTGATATGCTCGTGAGGGACAATCGTGTTTCAAAGGTGACACTTATTGAGCCGGATCTTTTGAAAACTCACAATTTGCCAAGACATTTGCTGGATGTTTCCTGTGTGGGTGAATCAAAATTGCAATGTGCGGTAAAATGGCTTAAAAATCGCAATGACAAAATTGAGATTGTTCCTATCGAAGCTTATGTGCAGGACCCCGAAAAACAAATGCAGATTAATGAAGCCCTGCAGGGTGCGAGTGTTGGGGTTTGCGCGGTTGATAACGAGGAAGCTAAATATCATTGGTGTAGTTTGATGCGAAAAAACCAAATCCCCTGGACATTGGGTGAGGTTTTAAGCGGGGGTATAGGAGGTTTTGTTCATACTTTTTTGCCCGATGGTCCTTGTTATGCATGTGCATCTACTTATTTAAAACGAGAAGGCCCGAAGGATTCCAAGGATATAAAGCCTGATTACAGCAATCCATCAGGTGTAATTGAAGAATCAAGGATTCCAGCATCATTCGCATCTATTCAAGTTATTGCCTCACTTCATGCTTTAGCGACTTTCGAGTTATTTGATGCTGGGGCAAATTCATCCTCAATCCTGCTTTCTTTGCAAAAGGTTGAAGGAGTGTTTGCTGAAAGTTTAAAAAAAATCGTCATAAATATCACTAAAAACAAAAGTTGCCTGTTTTGTAGTCGCTCATCTGAGATCGTGGATGATGTTGATCAGGTGATCCAAAATAAATTGAGAGAACTATCTGGCGGGCTGGGCTTATGAATGAAAATAAAGCGTTACAGATTGGATATGAGTACAAGGGATTGCGATTTGTAAGTTCCATAATACCTTGGTTTGCCGACAAGGTTATATTGGAAGTCGCCATAAGATTTCCTGACAAGTTTATTTGTTCCGCTGCAGATTTTAAACTCCAGTTGAATCCTGCATCCTCAATCTCAGCAACCCGTTTGCAAATTAATGAGGGCACGGGCCAGAAATCGGGAAAAGTTGAATTTGTTTTGGATAATCCGCGCAGGGTTGGGAAAGTAAGAATATGTTTTAAGAAAAAGTTAATATCTGAGATTGAGATTCCTTATTTGGCAAAGGATGTTTTTATTTCAAGTGTAATGATTCAATCTCCTGAACTTAACTGCAACTTTGATGGGCATGTGATCGCCTGTCAGTCTTTTTTGATGTCTGGGTGCAAGGGTGTTTCTGTTTCTGCGATTCTTTCCACAAAGTATGGGTTATCTTTCCTGTCGCAACTTGAGGTTTCCTTGCAAATAGATGTTGGTTCCGAGAGCCCTGTGACGCTAATCTCCAAAGTCCCGCCATGTGATGATTCTCAATCTTGCGTGCCGGTTGTTTTTCCTCTTGCAACATTACCCAAAAAAATCGGTAACATGAAGATTTCGTTTTTAGTGGAGGGGTTGAAAATCGGTTCGATTATCTGCCAGGGTATTTCATCCAGTTCTTTTTCAAAAATGATTGTTGTATCCAGGCAGTCATTTGTGGTTTGGAAAAAGGATGGAGAATTGAGTTTTGTAGATGAACTGCTGGAGTTGGATGATGATTCAAGATTCAGCCCCTGCTTTTGGCTTGCAACCAAAGTGGATGGTTTGGCTGGATTTGCTGATATCAAAATCCAAGGTTACCTTCATGGGTCCCATCAACCGCTTTGTTTTTGGGAGGGGAAAATCTTGGTCACAAGCACCGCAGACTTGATGGTTCCCGTGAATCTAGGCCCTGAGTCATTTAAGGAGGTTAGTTACTTTGAAATACTATCGGGCAAAAATTCAATTGGTTTGATCAAGTTGGGGTCAAAACCAACGGTTCAGTTTACTTCTGAAGGCACTATCGCTAATTCAGATGTTTTTGGTGGTACCCTGAATGTCAGTGTGCAGGATGTTTTTAAAAAGCTGCAACAGTTTTCTAGCTCAAATTAAGATCTTTTATAAAGCTCGATATTTTGCAGTGCCATCATGACAAAAAGGATAACCATGAAATAATTTTCGGTCTTGGCGAAATAAAAAACCATTAAGAAGGCGATGACAGTGGATAACCCATGGGCGATTTTCGAGGCAGACCCTAAAAATATCCCCAAGAAATCACGAAGTGCCTGACCGCCATCTAATGGAAAGACTGGAATTAGATTTAATATAGGCCACCATAGGTTAATCAAAAGTAAAAATTCCAGAAAGAAGTTTAATTTAAAAAATGGGCCCGTTTTTTCTATGGGAATAATGTTGGCTTCCAAAATAAATCTTAAAATCACATAAAGTAACACTTGGATTCCGGGGCCTGCCAGGGTGACAGCGATTCTTTTCCATCGATTTGTCAGGTCATTGCTTCCGATTGCAACCCCTCCAAAACCGTGTATTATTATGAATCCATTGGTTCCAAAATATTTTCCCATGAAAACATGGCCTAGTTCATGTATCAGAATTGAAAAAAACACGGCAAAAATCCAAATAAAAAGAATTGTTATATCATTGGTGTCAGTGAAAGTTTGCCAGCCTAAAATCGCACTTATTATCCAAAACATCGGGTGTACCCTTATTGGGGTTCCCAAAATATTCAATCGTAAGTCCCAAGGAGTTTCTTGTTGATAATCCATTAACATTTTTTGATGTTACCACCATGTATGGGAATTAATTAAAAAACATTGTATCATGTATAAGCTTTTATTCGGTTGAAAGATATCTTGGAATTTTTGTGAAGAGATTAAAATCATGTCGAAAAGTTCAGTGGAAGGGGCGGCTGTTTATCCTGGAACTTTTGATCCTATCCATTATGGACATTTGGATATTATTGAACGAGGTTCGAAGGTTTTTCCCCAACTTTTAGTTGGTGTTGGTATAAATCCCGATAAAAGCACCTTGTTTTCTTTGGAAGAGCGTGTCGAATTGGTGAAAAAAGCCACTTCGCACCTTTCTAATGTTAAGGTCATGCCTTTTGAAAATCTTGTGGTTCATTTTGTGAAGGAATCAAAATCCAGGCTGATTTTAAGGGGCATGCGCACCACCAGTGATATGGATTATGAATTCACAATGTCTTTGGCGAATATGGCTTTGGACCCTGACATTGAAACTGTTTTCCTTCTGGCAAAGGATATTTATTCCCACTTAAGCAGCTCATTATTAAAGCAGATAGCGGGCCTTGGCGGGGATTTGTCCAAATTCATTCCTCCTTCCGTTGCAAAGGCAATGTTAGAAAAAATCACCCAAAAATAATATGGTCCATGATGTTATGTGGTTCAAATGAATCCCAATAATTTGGTATATCCGGGGTATCTGGTGGAATCTTTGTTGGCAAAAGGGCCAATGACTGATGTCTATGGTGTTTTGGATTTAAACTCCGGTTTACCTTGTGTTCTGAAGACAATCCGCCCTGACTACCCTTACGAAAAACAGGCTTTGGCTTTTTTGAAGAATGAAATCATTGTTCTCGGAATGATAAGGCACCATGGTTGCCCAGCATTACTAAAACAAAATATTGATTCCCAGCCCTATTTTTTTGTGATGGAGAAGCATGAAGGTTGCACGCTTCGGGATGAACTTGGGAGAAAATTTTTATTCCCACCAAATTTAGTTGTCGATTTTGCCAGGCAAATTCTTGCATTCTTGTCTTATCTTCATGGCCTTGGATTGACACACGGTGACATTAAACCTGAAAATGTTCTGCTGGAGCCATCGGGCAAAATTATCGTTATAGATTTTGCCTTTTCATCCGATGTGCGTAGAAAACAAAAAATTGAATTTAATACAATGCTTGGCACTCCCAATTACATCGCGCCTGAACTTTGTAGTGAAATTCCATTTGTCAGCACTGCGAATGATATATACAGCCTCGGGGTTTTGATTTTTGAATTGATCACCGGAAGATTGCCTTATCCGGAGGGGACAGTATCACAAACCCTGTTAAGACATCAAAGCGACCCACCCGCAAGATTGAGACAACAACTTGCCGGCTTAAGTCCTAAAATCACGGAAGCCATAGTTGATATGCTGTCTTTTGATTTTAAAGACAGACCTAAGGCTAAAATTCTTCTGGATATTTTTGTTGGATTTCAGATTGATAACATGGTTTCATAAGGCCCTGATTATGGATCCTAGGCCTCTTGGTCCAAGTCTTTTTCTGTGTAAAGGATGAACCCTTTTTTTTCCAATGTGGCGGTTGCTGTTTCGTGATCTTCAACATAAAGGGCGAGTGCGGAGTTTCCGCTTGGTCCTATCAAAAGAGGGTATGCGTAATGAATGTTTACTTCTGCTTCCAAAAGTGCCTTGCAAATCAATAATAACGGTTGTGGGTCATTAGGTAACTTGACAATAAGTAGGTCGCTTTCAGTAAATGGAAGATTAGCCTGTGAAAAAATCTCAACTGCCCTTTCCGGGTTGCTTAAAACCAGCCTTATGATTGCACAATCTGCGGAATCAACGATTGAGATTGATACAATTTTTATGTCTGTCATTTCAAACCAGCGGACCACCCGCATTAGGCCCCCCACCCTGTTTGCCACGAAGACATTGAATTGTCTTACACTTGGCCAATCTCTTCCACGGGCAGTTTTAAAACCTGTTGAACTTCCTGATCCATCATTATTTTCCATAGTCATGGCGATTTATTCCTAAGAGAGAATCCTTATTATCATTAAATTAAACATTTTCGGAACATTCTTGGAAGTTTAATCAGGTAAAAATAACAAACTGGAATATGGCGGCGTTGCCCGAAACCTTTTTACTGTGGTATGTTATGCAAATACTATATTTTTCTTTTGGGTAATTTTCATGATCCCCTTCACCGTTCAAGTTGCAGATAGGGTAAAACGACTTCCACCTTATTTGTTTGGCAGAATTAATGAACTCAAATATAGGATGAGGAAACAAGGAGCGGATATTATCGACCTTGGCATGGGCAATCCTCGGGATATTCCTGACCAGGTGGTGATTGATAAATTATGTGAGGCGGCCAAGGATGATAAAAACCATGGTTATTCGGTAAGCAATGGTCTCAGAAACCTTCGCAATGAAATATCAAAAAGGTATGAACGCAAGCATGGTGTCACCTTGGATCCTGATCGTGAAGTCCTAGCCGGACTTGGATCCAAGGAGGTCTTTAGCCACATGTGCCTTGCGTTGCTTGGTCCCGGTGACACTGCAATCGTGCCTGCGCCCTCGTTTCCCATTCATGTTTACGCAGTTGCTTTGGCTTCCGGGAATGTCATCAGTTTGGATTGTACAAAACCGGATAAATTTCTTTCAAATATTTCTGATGTTGCCGAGCATCTTTATCCAAAGCCGAAGGTCTTGATTTTAAACTATCCACATAATCCAACCACCACGGTGGTTGAAAAAGAATTTTTTGTGGATGTCGTGAAATTAGCCAAGAAATTCGGTTTTATGGTGATACATGATTTTGCATATGGGGATGTTTGCTTTGACGGTTACCAAGCTCCCAGTTTTTTAAGTGTTCCGGGTGCCAAGGATGTTGGTGTTGAAACCATAACCATGAGTAAAGGTTACAATATGGCGGGATGGCGCCTTGGTTTTTGTGTCGGAAATCCGGAAATGGTCAAAGCGCTTGCCACGATCAAAGGTTATTACGACTATGGCATTTTCCAACCGATTCAGATTGCGGGAATCGTTGCATTGAGGCAGGGAGAAGACCTTGTTGCCAAACAGGCTATGGAATACCAAAAAAGACGGGATGTTCTTGTGGATGGTTTAAGAAGAATTGGTTGGCAAATCAATGTTCCAAAAGCAAGTATGTTTGTGTGGGCTCAATATCCCCTGGCTTGGCGGGAGAAAATGAACTCTATTGATTTTACCATGAAACTTCTTGAAGAAGGGGAAGTTGCAGTTAGCCCGGGGGGTGGTTTTGGAGATGCTGGTGAGGGGTTCCTTCGTCTTGCTTTGGTTGAGAATGAGCAGCGTCTCAGGCAAGCCGTTAGGCAGATTGCCCGTTGTCTTAAAACTGAAACAACATCTCCATTTTAGAATTAATTCGTTTGAGTTTTTTGATCTAATAAGCACATTGTAGTTTTCGAAGTACTACCTTCGAAACTGTTGTGGATAATTGTTTGTTAATCCGTTGGAATTTTAAAAGTCACTTAATTACAAGATCAAATAGATTTTCTTTTACTTTAGTGGGAATCTGAAATAACCTTTACATGTCGTGCAGTTTAAAAAAATGGATTTTCTAAAATGCATTCCGCTGTGCCAGATTACCAGATTCCAAAAATTCAGATCATACCCAAATTGGATGGATATGTTTCTTTTCAATATCTTGGTAGGGAAATATTAGGCTGGAATTCTTCATATTCTTCACCTAGGCCTTATTTTTATCCTGTTATCGGACCAGGGGACAGTTCTGTAACTCGAATGGGTCATCCCGCGGCGGCTGATCACGGGCATCATCGCTCATTTTGGTGGGGACATAACAGCATAGCAGGTGTCAACTTTTGGGAAGAATCCCGCAATCAAGGGAACAAGCCACAGATTAGGCAGGATAATTGGATTCATTTCCAAGATGGGGATATTGAAGCCGCCTTTGCTGTCCAATTGGGTTGGTATGATTCCCATAATTCGAAATTAATGCAGCAAGATCTAATCACCTTGGTTCGGCCTCTTCCAAATGGTGAACTTTGGATGGAAATTAATACACGATTCATTCCAGTTCCTGTTGAATTGAAAATCCAAAAGACAAATTTTGGATTTCTCGGTATTAGGGTTGCCAAGACAATAAGCGCAAAGTTTGGTGGCGGTTTGCTTTCATCCAGCAATGGTGAAAAATCTGAGAAAAATATTTTTGCCAAGCCTGCAAAGTGGATTGATTACAGCGGGCCTGTGACTGAAAAAAGTTATGCTGGAATCACCTGGTTTGATCATCCGCTTAACCAAAGGCACCCTGTTTCATGGCATGTCAGGGATGATGGTTGGATGTCCCCCGCCTTTTGCCTAAGGGATGAATACCTTTTGGAAAAGTCAAAACCTTTGGAGCTGAGATATGGATTGCACATTCATGATGGAAAATTGGATGTAAAAGTGGCGGAAAAACAATTCCAATCTTTCACTGATTCCACAGCGTTGATCCTTGGTAAAACCCAGGGAATTTATTCTTATGTAATCAAAAGGGCTTGAAGGAACTTTGCCATATGTCTGATTTAACACCTCCCATAAAACAAAAATTGATCCTTGGCCATCCCGTTGGATTATATGTGCTATTTTTTACTGAAATGTGGGAGCGATTCAGCTATTACGGCATGCGGGCTTTATTAATTACCTACATGATCAATTATTTTAAATGGACACAGTCGGATGCTTCCTCAGTTTATAAATGGTACACTTCGCTGGTTTATGTGACGCCTATTCTCGGTGGTTTCATGGCGGATCGATACCTGGGTAATACCTGGGCGGTCATCATTGGTGCCTTGTTGATGGCTGTAGGGCATTTCTTGATGGCTTTTGAAGCTACAAATATTTTTTATGCGGCACTTATTCTGCTAATTATTGGGAATGGTTTTTTTAAGCCCAATATGTCCACACAAGTGGGTAAGTTGTATCCTCCGAATGACCGTCGAAGAGATGGGGCATATACAATTTTCTACATGGGTATAAATTTAGGCGCATTTCTATCACCATTGGCATGTGGTTGGTTGCAGGAAAATACTGTTGGTGAATATCATTCAGGTTTTGCCCTTGCTGGAATTGGCATGGTGATTGGCCTTTTTACTTATTTGATTGGTTTGCCTTTGATCAAGGAGGTTAAATATCAAGGGCACTTTGAAAAACATTCTGATGATGCTAATGATCTGCCATTAAGTGAAACTGACGCTGAAAAGACTTCCTCTGTTTTGGGAAGTTTTTCTGAATTTGCGGTTAAATCTCTTTTATTTGGAGCCATATTCCTGATTGGTTTGGCTTGCTGGAAAGGATATGTTTCCAAACCAATTTCTGCAGCACCGGCACTTATAAGCGGTATGTCACTTTTTGTTGTTTATTGGATCGCCAGTCAGACCAAAAATGCCATGCGTGATCGTTTTTTGACAATTGTGGCACTTGGTTTCTTCGCGATATTTTTTTGGGCTGCGTTTGAACAGGCTGGTAACGCCTTGAATCTATGGGCTGATAAAACCACCAATCGTTATTTGTTTAAACCGATGCCGGAGGAAAGCAAATACCCTGAAATTGCGACACAAAATGATGATAACAAAGGTGATGTGCCGTTAAATTCAAAACAAGGAGGAATTTCTTTTTTTGAACTATTCAAAATAAAGGAAAAAAAGAGCGAGGGCGGACTTGGCTTTGATCCAGTTCCCACTGCTTGGTTCCAGTCCATAAACGCTTTATCTATTTTTATAATGGCGCCGCTTTTCGCATGGTTATGGTTGCGTATGGATTTTTCAATCCCGATCAAAATGACGCTTGGGATATTTTCAATGTCTTTGTCTTTTGTCGTCATGATTGCTGCTGCTTATGTTGAAAATTCTCCTTTATCCACTGATTTTAAAGGATCGGAATTACCCTCATCAATTATCATGGGTAAAAGCGGTGAGTTGTCATTAAAAGAATCAGACTCAAAGGAGCTTTATCCAATTCAAGGAGGAAGGCTCTACTATGATTCCGTCAAAAAACAATTCACAATCAGGGGAGTATTTGCGGATTTTGAGCGTGACCGCGTCGCCAGATCCACTGCTCCATCTGATTTTGCCCTGGCTTTGGAAGATATTTCCAAGGGACTGTTATCGCAAAAAACCAAAAGCGGCACATCACCTATTGAGCTTAAATTGCCTGCGAGTGTAATCGGTTTTGATATTCGTTATGCTGGTCTACCAGAAAGCGTGGTAAAATTTGACTCAAAAAATAATACTCTTTTATTCTCCGCTCCGTTGGCGGAAAAAGATATTAAAGCTTTACTCCTGGCAGGAGCAAATCCAGAATTCAGGGATAGCATGGATAATCTTTTTGTTGGAACTGCCAAATTCAAGGTCAGCCCCTCTTGGTTGTTTTGGAGTTATATTCTAGCAACTGTAGGTGAATTGTGTCTTTCCCCCGTTGGTCTTTCCATGGCTAATAAACTTGCTCCCGCGAAATTTGCAACCATGATAATGGGTCTTTGGTTGCTTGTGAGTGCATTTGGTAATTTCGCCGCTGGGGCACTTGGTGAAACATATGGAACAATTCCCCCGGTGGAATATTTTACTTATACAACTGCTGCATTGGCTGTTTCAGCTTGTATCCTGTTGATAATAAGCCGGAAACTGACATTAATGATGCATGGTGTTAAATAGTCGCAGGATGAAGCAATGGCATTTGTTGAATTTTTAAAGGGTAAATACTGGCCTGATGAATATTCCGTAGTTGGTCCGCGGCATTCGTGGTCTGTGGTGAAAAATATTTTGAAAGGCGGGCTCTCTGATAACCTTGAAACTTTAGAAATCAATTCTGGTAAATTTAAGTTCTCCATTTTGACGGGTAAGGGGATGGGGTTGGGAAAAGGTGAATATGATAATTTACGACTGGGTTGGGACTCTCCGGTAAATGGCCCTGTGAATCCAAATCATGTGCAATTGGACCGGAGAAATGGTCTTGGTTGGCTTGATGGATTTGATGAATGGTTTTGCAGATGTGGATTGGTTTCAAATGGTCCCCCAGGCATTAGTTCTGATGGCAATCACTACACATTACATGGTAGAGTTTCGAATTTGCCAGCCTCCAAAATTTGTATTAAAACCCCAGATGATTCAAAAGGGGTGATTGAAATTTCTGGGATTGTTGAAGAAGCATCACTTTTTTCTTCAAAATTTGTTCTGGAAACAACTTACTCAATCGAAATCGGTTCAAATAAATTGCTAATCAAAGATAGTGTGAAAAATATGGGAAGCGGTGAGGCTTCTTTTCAGCTTCTTTATCATTGCAATATAGGAGAGCCATTTTTAAGTGATAAATCGTATTGGAGCGCTCCTTTTTTTGAAATGGCTCCCCAAACTCAAAATGCAGCAGTTGGCATAATTAATTACTCCAATCTTGGTCCTTCACAACCGGGTTTTAAGGAGCAGGTTTATCTTTGTAAACCAATACCTAATATTGCAGGTAAATCATTGGCTGCCATAATCAATCCCTCTATAAATGCTGCTTTTGTTATCAGATTTGATGTGAATTCACTTCCATGTTTTACTGTTTGGAAGAATTTGGGAGGAATTGAAGAGGGATATGTCGTTGGCTTGGAACCCGCTACTAACTATCCAAATTTTATAGACTTTGAAAAGTCTAAGAACCGGTGTGTATTTCTTAAGCCTGGAGCGGAATGGATTGGCACAGTTGAGCTGGAAGTTCTGAATAATGCTGATCATCTTAATCAAGTAACAAACGAAATTAATTCATTGCAAACTCGTAAACCGGTAATCCACAGCAAGCCTACTTCCCCTTTCACATCTGTTTGATGAATAAAAAAGGGAGTTGCTCAAATTAATAAGCAACTCCCTTTTGCATGAAAATTAAGCCACTGGAATTCTGGGAACTGATTCTCCATCCGGCACATCAGGTGAAGTTGGATCGAACCAAGATTCTTTAAATTCAATCCGTTGTTTTTTCTTCATCGCGATGTTTGATGTCAAAGCGATAATAGCATCTGCCATTGCAACTCTGCCATGGCATCTCGGCATATCAGCTTCTGATTTGGAACTCTTTTCCCAAACTCTTATTTTGTAAGCAAAATCTTCCATCTCTTCCTTGTATCCACGGCTTACAGGGGTTCCAGGGCCGCTTGAAGCTGTGCTTCCTCCTCCAACTGCGGATGGAGGCCCACCGGGACCCCAGGTCGAACTTGCTTCAAGCACAGGTTTGTTTCCAGCAGTGGTTGAAACACTTATGCTGGTACTTTTGGGATCGGTTGACTTTTTGGAAGGGTCTTTTTCGTTATATAGCATCACTGATTGTTCAGCTTCGACAATCATTGTTCCCCTTGAACCCATGACACATTCGCCATATTGTTCAAAGCCATTTGTATTCAAGGATGAATAAGTGACTACAACAACATCATTTTTGTCAGTGCCTTTATCTCTTCCTTGTGGGTGATTAGGCCCGGGGAACTCAAAGGTCACAAACACGCTGTCATCAGAATCACGGTCGTTTCGATCTGGGCCGTAGAAAAACTTGCCCCCTACCCCGCTAACAGACAATGGATGAACCTTTCCAAGGAAAATACTGCAGGCATCAAGCTGATGACTTCCAAGTTCAGCCATCAAACCCCCACCTGTTTCGTTATAAAGTCTCCATCGTACAAGTTCCTCAACACTTTTAAACCCATGGATTTTTACTTGTTCCCTGAGTTCATCATAATCATTTTGATAAATTGGCGGATACCAACCATCCCGGAACTTGGGTGCAGGGTATTCCTTTGCAATTGGAAACTTAGGAGCTGCATCCGCCGCAAAGGGCCAAGAGTTATTTCGATGCCACAAAGCACGGATATGTTTCACATCACCTATCACGCCGGATTTGAGCACCTCATATGCATGCGAATACAACATGCTATAATGGCGTTGATGACCTATGGATAATATCTTTTGAGTTTCTTTTGAGACTTTGATCATTTCTTTACATTGGGAAACATTCCAAGCCATTAGCTTTTCGCAAAGGACATGCTTCCCGGCTTTCATGGCATCAATCGCTATTCTTGCGTGATTGCACAGAGGTGTGGCGATGACCACAGCTTCGATGCTTTTGTCTTCAAGGACTTTTTTGTAATCACTGTATACTTTGATGTCCTTACTTTCAGGCCCATAGAGCTTTTTAAATCCGGGTCGTAAAGGTACTTTGGGGTCCCCTTCCATAATCCTATCACGGTTGTAAGGCCTAATATCACATATGGCAGTGAACTTAAGATATTCAGGGTTATGTGCGCCCACAAGAATACCACCCTCGTCCCCACAGCCAATCAATGCGGCTTTTACTGGATTTCCCTCCATGGATTTATAACCGAAATAAACCGCTGGAGTGATAGCGGCAACTCCTGCCCCTGCAGACAGGCCTTTTAGAAATCCCCTGCGGGATAAATCTTGAGTGACATTTTGAAAATTAGATTTCCCCTGCTCTTTTTGTTCAGGTGTCAGATCCATTGCCATAGTTTGTCCCCTTTTGAAAATATTTCCTGTTTGAATTGGAAAAAAGAAATTTAACTTTTTGGTTCAGAGTTCCATGTGCAGCAGCTTGGAAGTAGGTTTGCAAGTATTGCATCCAAGCCAAACCATCTTCCTGAATTAGTTGTGAGTAATACAATCATACCAAACATTTCGACCATGTTTTTGTTAATAAAAACATAATTTCCCTCATTCAATGGAGGCACAGGAAGCCATGGAAATGGAGGGATGGTAAGGTAAGTCATCGCAAGAAAAGCTATTCCACCCAGACATGCAACCCTGGTGAAAAGCCCTAGAAATAAACCTATACCAATTGCAGTTATCCCAAAAATCGTCATCAAATTTATCCAGTGAATGAAAGTTGGCTTCTTTTCGTCAATTTTAATTGTTTTCGATTTTTGTTCCGAAGTAAGTAACTTTTGCAGGTCAGAATTAAATGAATTTCTTTGTGATTCATAGTCGTCTCCTAATTCTTTTCTGCCTTTGGCGATTTCAGCTTTTGTTGCTGCAATTCTTGCTTTGTCGAGTTCTTTTCCCAAATACCAGCTTCGGTCATCAGTCCTGATCTTTTCTAATTCATCGATTTTAGATTTGTAGTATGAAATCCATTGAGGAGTCGTGTAATTGATCTTAAGGGTGCCACCAGGCTTGCCATCCGGCGATGGAATCTCAATTTCTTTTTTACCTTCTGCTAACCATTCTTTGGTTTTTTTTAGGTCTTTTTCAAGAATTTCTTCCGCGGATTTTGTTTGTTCGGGGGTTAATTGATAGGAGGAAGTAAAGTTTTTAAATGTGGAATTCCATTCATTTGTAATTGATTTTTCATCAAGTTTTACAATTAATTCTGCATCTGGATCAGGTAAAAAACCTTTCATGAATTTGCCTAAAGGCCCTGAAGATTCACGGAAGTAAATTTCACTGCTGAAAGGTTTTGGGGAGTAAAGGGAGTGGATTTTGTGCAATCCCTCAAATAAAAAATGCCAGCCTATCACCAGCCTTAATAAAATTAAACTAACACAAGTGTAACGATTCATTACTTTTCACCATTTCTCTGATGGATTATATCATTCTTGCTTCATGTTAAAATTCTACACTGATTTTGCCAACAACTAAAAGTTCTTCTTTGTCATTTTCTGGAAGAATCAGTATTCCAACATCTTTATGGGTTTGACAATATTCAATTGCCGCATTTTTTCCGAGAACATAAAAAGCTGTTGATAATGCATCCGCTGTAGTTGCATCATTTGCGGCCACAACGCAAGTTGCAACTCCATTGGCTGGGTATCCTGTTGAAGGATTCAAAACATGGCCATATTTTATTCCGTTTACTTCAAAATTATTGTAAGTAGCAGCCGAAATCCCCAAAGCTTGATTTTTTATGAAAACTTTGGCGATTGCTAAGTCTTTTCGCCAGGGATGATTAATTGCAATGGGCCATCCTTTTGAGTCTGCATCCGTTAAATCGCCGCAAAGTATGCTGCTTCTACCACCACTGATTATGAAGGAAGAAAGTCCAAATTTGTTAACCAATAGAGTTTTAACCTGATCAAGAGAATAACCTTTTCCAATAGCTCCAAGATTAATATCGATTTGAGGTTTATTAAAAAAAACCGAATTCTTGGATTTATCAAGTATTAATGAATCAGAATCAAATAATGGAAGAATCTCTTTGATTTCCTCTTCCGTGGGAACTCTTTTTGGCCCTTTGAAAAAACCCCACATTTTGATGAGTTTACCTGAGGTTATGTCGAAACCTCGATTCGTTTCGATACTTAATTTTTTGGCCTTGGATAACAATTGGAATAGTTGGGGTTCAACGCTAACGGGATTTTTAACAGCATTTTTATTTAAAGTTACAATTTCACTGTTTGGGATATACGCTGAAAGTTGGTTTTCAAGTTGGTGGATCAAATCCAGGCATCTTTCACCCATAAACACGGCATTGTTTGTTCCAAGAGGGAAACTAATATCGAATTCTGTCGCCATAGCTCTGCGTTTAATATGAATCAGACTGATATCTTGAGTATTTTGGAGATCATTTGCTGCGAAAGTAGATGAAATAAGCCCGGCACTTTGAAAAATATTTGCCGGGCTTAGTAAATTTCTTCTATCCATTGCTCAAAAGCCCATAAACCCACTGGATAAAGAATTCAAAAAAGTTGAATTTGAATTAATCTTCTTCATCCTTGACAAGAGGCTCAAGTTGCTTCGTGTTTCGTTCAACAGCTAGGATTATGGTTCTTTCTTCGACACCATCAGGAGAAACAGCAACAGCTGGAATGATTTGTCTGCTGTCTGGAAGACTGAAACGCATCGTGAATGTTCCATCTGGCCTGAGTTTGACTGGTTCACCTTGAAGTGTTACTCGGGAATTAGCATCCGTGGAGCCATAAACAATTAACTCTGCATCCACTTGGAATTTGAAATCACGGCTTTTCCCGGGGAAGAAGCCAGCTGAACCAAAACTTGTAATTGCTGAAGAGCCAAGAGGTCGCCTTAGTCGTTCTTCAAAAAGTTGTTTTAATTCCATGCTACTGGAATTAGGATCAAATCCACCCGACATAGCGTAAATTTTGTCTGCTTTTTCATTATCTAAGTCAGACCAGTTTTCATCAATGATATCACTTATGCCAGCTCTTGGAGTGGTGACAACATTTGATCTTGAAAGAACATAGAATTTGCCATTTTTTGCCAGATAGCCAATATCAATACGATAAGAGCGGGGTGGCGTTTTCACATTGATATACCAGCTATTGCAACCTCCATGTATTTCAATGTCTTGGATGATTGTTTCGCTGGAATAGGTGGTGTCGTTTGAGGTTACATCCAAAAGGCGTAAAATTGGTTTGCAGTTATGCCAATCTTGAGAAAGTGCTGCTTCTGCCCTTTGAATGGCCTGACGGGTGATTTCCCAATAAGCATGCAACCAAAAGGGATCACGAACCATTACTACGATTCGATCTTTATTGTAGCCTTTTGGAAGGTCTTTTGGGGCTTTGGCTGATAAATCTTTAGTGGGGATTCCCATTGAAATTCGCGATTTTTCATGTGATTCCAAGTTTGAATCGCGGTTGAGGGAAATTTGAGTTCGTTTTTTTAAGGCATTATTTTTCTTGGTGGCAACTTGTTTTGAAGGTTTTACCTTTGAAATAGATTTTGATTTTAAAACAGGTGCTTTTGTGATCTTGTTTACGGAACGAACCGCTGGTGGAGGGGAACTTTTTGATTTACTTGCAGGTTTTTTTGCTGCCATGTGCGATGCTCCATTAGGCAAATAATGCCATCTGCTTCTTTAGACCTCCTTGTCAAAAGAAATTGTTAATTATGTTGAAAAATTTCTGATGCATGCGATATTCACAACACTAGGACTGACATGTATTTAAACATAATCATTTAGTAACTAAATCTTAGCTGTTGAATATCGTAAGGCAGTAAGAATCAGATTAATTTAGAAAGGGAAAAATGTCAATTAAAAACTTTGGAAATCGTTGTATTATCAAGACTTAGATCCATTCAAAAATGGTGTTATATTTTCCCCAAGTGTAATATTTGACCTAGAGTGAAATAATTGTTGATGATTAAACAAAAAAACGAGATTAAAGGCTTTGCTCTTTATGTCGAATTAGCTTCTTTAGGTTTGGAAATGTTTGCGCCCATAGCTTTAGGTGCGTGTTCAGATTCCTTCTGGTCTACGAAACCATTCGGGGTTATTTTTGGAATTATGATTGGTGTTATTTCTGTTTCTTTGCATGTTAAAAAAAGGTTGTTTTAAGGCGTTTATTTTGAACGATGCAAATAAAATTAGTTCGATTGATCTTGGGTTGTTGGGCTTATATGGATTTCTTGCGGTTTTTGCTTTTGCTTTGTGCGTAAGTGGGCATATGTGGGGATTAGTCGGTATTTCGAATTACTCCATGGCCATGTCGTTGTTTTTCATGGCATTCTTTATTTCAAAATTATGCGTTATTTTGTATGGTTTCTTTTATGGCCAATACCATGCATCGTTGGTTTTACTAACTTCATTTCCGAGATTATCTTTGTTTTTGCTTGCATTTGTATTTTTAAAAAATATCTTACATCAAGAAATTGTAAGACACTTGGTTCCGCTTGCAATTTGTGTTTTTTTTTCATTCACTATTCTTGAAGCCATCTTGAAGTTTAAATTGTTTTCTCGTAATTGATTTATATTGTGGTTTTTCAAACTGAATCTTTATTGGGTTGCTACGCTATGAGTGCAAAACCTGTCCCGAATGCGATGGACGAAGTTCAAGATCAAATTCACCACTGGCATTTCTTTGATGAGCAAGGGGTCTTTGAGCATGGCATTCATTTGAACCTGGTTTCATTTGACCTATTCGGATTTCATGTGGCTGTAAGTAAATTTAAGATCTTGTTGTTGCTTGTAGCCGCATTAATTGCATTGATTTATATTCCATTATGCAGGAAAGTTTCCAAAGGCGAAATATTGCGCGGGCCTTTTTGGAATGCATTTGAATGTCTTTTGACATACATAAGGAACGAGGTTGCAAAACCCACCCTCGGGGACCTGGCTGACAAATATGTTCCTTTTTTGTGGACTTTATTTCTGTTTATTCTGTTCGCTAATTTATTTGGCATGCTACCGTTCATGGGTTCCCCAACAGCAAATATTTCAGTAACTGGTGCCTTGGCTTTGATAAGTTGTTTTTTCATAAATTACACGGGTATAAAAAAGAATGGTGTCAAAGGCTTTGTTACCGGTTTTTGGATGAAAATTGATCTTCCAGTTTTTGGTCCGATTATCAGCGCCTTATTGTTTGTTTTGGAATTTGCAGGCATTTTTATCCGCAGCGGAGTTCTGGCTGTTCGTTTATTCGCAAATATGTTTGCGGGGCATATGGTTCTTGCGACAGTCCTTCTTTTTGCTGTTAAAGTGGCGGGTGAAAACATATTGCTTCAGTCCGGGGTTACTGCCTTGAGTCTTGTCGCAAGCCTTGCCTTGTGTTTTCTTGAGTTGTTGGTTGCCTTTTTACAAGCTTATGTTTTTACATTCCTCACCGCATTATTCATGGGTATGGCGACTCATGAGGGGCATGCCCATGAGGAACATGATCATGATGAAAAAGCCGTTCAGGGTAGTCATTAAAATTTGATTGACTATTGTTTGGATGGTTCATAAATAATGATAACTTGGATTTTCTGTTACTTGTTTGTCTTTAACCTTTTGGCGATTAGTGGAGGCTAGCTTTCGATGAAAAAGATGTATTTGTTGTTTGTTGTTCTTTTGGGATTGTTCGTTTTTGCAGACAATGCATTTGCTGCTGGTGAGATTGCTTCTATTGGCAAGGGGATCGGTGCTGGTTTGGCAATTGTTGGAGCTGGTATTGGTCTGGGTTATATTGGTTCCGGTATGGCTGAAAGTATGGCTCGTCAGCCCGAAATGGCAAATGATTTAAGAAATGCAAGCATTATTATTGCCGCTTTGCTCGAAGGTGTCGCACTGTTCGCATTGCTCATCTGCTTCCTTATTTAAATTTCATTCATTAAATCTGGAGGTAATGGGGCCATGTTACGACGGTTTTTCCATATGACTTTCCTTTGTTTGATAAGCTTTGCACTTTTATCTTATGCTAATTGCTATGCTGCTGATAAAGCTGCCAATCCTGATCAACCAAGAGACATATTTGGTTTTGCCGCTGACACTGGAGTTTGGACCCTTGTATTGTTTACCTTGTTATTTTTCGCCCTAAAAAAGACAGCTTGGGGTCCCATGCTTGAGGGATTACAAAAGCGCGAAGAAAACATTCGCAGGGCAATTGACGAGGCTGAGGCATCACACTTGAAGTCTCAAAAAATGCAGGCTGAGCTTGATGCGAAATTCAAGTCTGCGGGCGACCAGATTCGTCAACTTATTGACGAGGCACGCCGTGATGGCCAGGTACTCAAGGATGAGATGATTTCCAAGGCCAAGGAAGAGATTGCAGCAGAACGTGAAAGATTGCATAGGGAATTGCAACTTGCAAAAGACCAGGCAATGAAGGAACTGCTGACCAAGTCTTCCGATCTGGCTCTTCTTGTTTCTACAAAGGCAATCAAGAAATCTTTGACTATCGAGGATCATCGGGTTCTTGTTAATGATTGTTTGATGGAACTTTCCAAGTAGTTTTTCGTGTTTTGAAGCTGTTTTCCTCTGGGACAAGATAATGTCATCAAGTGATATTGATTTGAGTTTGGCTGAACTTGGCAAGCACTACACGGTGCTTGATAATGGTTCCCAAAGGATAACCCAAGTATATTCCGCTGCGCTTTATCAATCCGCCCTGCCTCTGGGTTTTGCTGACAGTGTTCAGGATGAATTGCTTGAGATAGCATTGCTTTTGAAAAAGAATCCCAAGCTTGAAACTCTTTTTGAAAGCCCCGTCATTTCACGAGAAGAAAAAACGGGTTTGCTAAAGCAAATGTTCCAAGGCAAATGTAGTTCACTTGTGTTGAATTTTATATTTGTGCTTAACGAGCATGACAGGCTTGGTTTGCTGGGTGCTACCGTTCATGCTTACAAGACCTTGAACGAGACCCGAAAAAATCAGTTGCAAGTTCAGGTTATAACTAGTGTTAAAGTGACGCCCGAGCAGGAAGATGTTTTGTCCAAAGCTTTGCAACACAAGCTTGGTAAACATCCTGTTGTTTCTTATACCGTTGATGAGTCAATTGTTGGTGGCATGATTATTAAAGCCGGGGATTGGTTTTGGGATGGTAGTTTGCGTAACCGCCTTCAATCCCTGCGCAATCAATTGATAGAGAGAAGTACCTATGAGATTCAAAGCAGACGAGATAGCTTCAGTTCTTCAGAAGGAAATTGAGCAATTTCAAGACCGAATCGACGCCAAAGAGGTTGGTCGAGTCCTTGAAGTTGGTGATGGTATTGCCCGTGTTTATGGCCTAACTGGTGTGATGGCCGGGGAAATGGTTGATTTTCCTCGTGCGGGTATCAAAGGCCTTGCCTTCAATCTCGAAGAAAATTCCGTTGGTGTGATTATCCTTGGGAAATACCTTGATATCAAGGAAGGTGACGAAGTTCGCACCACTGGCGCGTTGCTACGCGTTCCAGTTGGCGACGCGTTGATTGGCCGTGTTGTTGATCCTTTGGGTGTTCCCAAGGATGGCAAAGGCCCAATCATAACAAATCTTACCCGTGCAGTTGAGTCGAATGCCCCTGGTGTTGCAGATAGACAGCCTGTTGATGAACCCATGCAAACTGGTATCAAGGCGATTGATGCCATGACTCCTGTTGGTCGTGGTCAACGTGAACTTATCATTGGTGACCGAAAGACTGGCAAGACAACAATTGCCTTGGATGCGATCATCAACCAAAAAGGCACTGGTGTTATTTGCGTATATGTGGCGATCGGCCAGAAAGACTCCACTGTTGCCAAAGTGGTGGAGATTCTCAAAGCCAATGGAGCAATGGACTACACCATAGTTGTGGATGCAAGTTCCGCTGATGCCGCTCCTTTGCAATATATTGCCCCTTATGCTGGTTGTGCAATGGCTGAATATTACATGTACGAAAAAGGGATGGCTACCCTTTGCGTATATGACGACTTAAGCAAGCAGGCAGCGGCTTATCGTCAGTTGTCACTTCTTATGCGCCGTCCTCCGGGTCGTGAGGCATATCCTGGTGATATTTTCTATGCTCATTCCCGCCTTCTTGAGCGTTCAGCAAAACTTGCAGAGCGTTATGTCATCGTTGATAAAAATGCTGATGAATCAAAAGTAACAGATGATTGGGGTGTAAATCGGGATTCTAACGGCAAGGGTGTGGTATATGTTGGCCCTGCCGGAAAAGAGCATGCTGTAAAACATGATCTTCCTAAACATCCAAACCACAAGCTTGCAAAAATTCATAACTCCGGTGGTTCATTGACGGCCCTGCCTATCATTGAAACCATGGAAGGTGAAGTTTCCGCTTATATTCCGACCAATGTGATCTCTATCACTGATGGGCAGATATACCTTCAAGGTTCTTTGTTTAATGCGGGTGTACGACCTGCAGTTGATGTGGGTATTAGCGTGTCCCGTGTGGGTGGTAAAGCCCAGATTCCTGCAATGAAGCAGGTTGCAGGCGGATTAAGGTTGGATCTCGCTTCTTTCAGGGAACTTGAGGCGTTTGCCCAGTTGGGCACCGAACTTGACAAGACATCCCAATCCCAGTTGGACCGTGGTTACAGTGTTGTTGAGATATTAAAACAACCTCCATACAAGCCAATGCATGTAGCTGATCAGGTAATGATTATTTACGCAGCAACAAAGGGTTTCCTTGACAAGATCGAACGATCCAAGGTCCAGGCTTGGGAATTGCAGTTTCTCGCATTCATGAAGGAACAAAAGCCTGAAGTAAGAACTGCTTTGATAAATGAAAAGAAATTGTCTCCTGAACTTGTGAAAAAGTTGGAAGCGTCCATCAATGAGTTTGGTTTTCAGTTTAAAGGCTAATCAATAGGCTGAAGGTGTTTAATTATGGCAAAAACTCGTGAACTTGTGGTTCGAAGAAAAGCGATCCGCAACATTCGCAAGATAACCAGGACCATGGAACTTATCGCCACTGCGCGGTTCAAGAAAGCCATGGACCGGACATTGGAAGCTGCAGCCTACACAAAGAAAATATCTGAAGTTGCTGCTGAACTTTCAGCTTCCGCCCAAGATGTCAAACACCCCCTGCTTGAAAAACGGGATAAAATATCCAAGAGAGTGCTTCTTGTAATCTGCTCAAATCGTGGGCTTTGTGGAGGTTACAATGCTGGTATTTTGCGGGAAGCCACCCTTAGCATGCAGGCTTCAAAGTCCCGGGGTGAAGAAACTGTTTTGGAACTCAGTGGAAAGCGCGCAATAGCTTTTTTCAAATATCAGCAAATTGAGCCTGTCGCAACTTATGTTAATTTTGAGGATAAGCCTAGGTTCGATGAGGTTGAACCCCTTGCTGACAAATTCATGCGGGAGTTTACCCTGGGTAATGTTGATGCTGTTGATGTTGCCTTCATGAAGTTTCAAAATCCAGCAAGGCAATTTCCAGTCGTTGAAACTATTCTTCCATTTTCAAAACTCCCAGGCTCATCTGGTGAAACAAATAAAAAGTCGGGAAATGTAAGCTATGAGTTTCTTCCAAATGCCGAAGAAATCTTGGAGGAACTGCTTCCACAGGCATTCAAGGCTTCATTATTCAAATGCTTTCTTGATGCTGCCGTGAGTGAACAAATTGCAAGGCGTGTAACGATGAAAGCCGCAACAGAAAATGCGGATGACATGATAAAGGCTATTTCCCTACTTTACAATCGGGCTCGTCAGGCCCAGATTACCAAGGAGATCTCAGAAATTATTGGTGGTGCTGCTGCATTGGAATAAGTTGAATAATGCTGGGTGTTTATTGCTTTTTTGCAAGAGAGGGTGTTCATATGGTTAGTGCAACTGGTGGTAAAATAGTCGAAGGTAAAATTGTCCAGATCATTGGATCTACTTTTGATGCAGAGTTTCCCGAAGGCCATCTTCCAGAAATTTACAACGCAATTAAAGTCGAATCTGAATACAAAAGTGTTAAATTGAACCTGACGGGTGAGGTCCAGCAACATCTTGGCGGTAACCGTATTCGTTGTGTTGCTTTGGGATCAACCGAGGGTTTGGTACGCGGTATGAAGGTTTTGGATACAGGCGCTCCTGTTACGGTTCCAGTCGGTGAGAAAACTCTCGGTCGTGTTTTTAATTTGCTCGGCGATCCAATCGATGGCCGTGGTGCTGTTAATGCATCCGAATCAAGGCCGATACATCGTGAACCACCTGTTTTTTCTGAGTTGTCCCCAAAAACTGAGATATTTGAAACTGGCATTAAAGTTATCGATCTCTTAACACCACTTGTAAGGGGTGGTAAAGCAGGTCTTTTTGGTGGCGCTGGTCTTGGTAAAACAGTTATTTTAACCGAGCTAATTGCCCGTATTGCAACAATGCATGAAGGGTATTCCGTATTTGCGGGTGTTGGTGAAAGGACCCGTGAGGGTAATGACCTGTGGCTGGAAATGCAGGAAACGAAGATTGGTAAAACTGATCGATCTGTTATCACTCAAACCGCAATGGTTTTTGGCCAGATGAATGAGCCACCAGGCGCCCGTCTTAGGGTTGCTCTTACCGCTTTAACCATGGCTGAATGGTTCCGTGATGCGACTGGCAAAGATACCCTTTTGTTCGTTGATAACATCTTTAGGTTTTCCCAAGCTGGTGCAGAGGTTTCCGCATTGCTTGGCCGTATGCCTAGTGCAGTGGGCTATCAGCCTACCTTGGCTACTGAAATGGGTGAGTTGCAGGAAAGAATCACATCAACCGCAAAAGGTGCGATCACCAGTGTTCAAGCGGTTTATGTTCCAGCAGATGATCCAACTGATCCGGCGCCTGCAAATGCATTCCAGCATTTGGATGCTTTCATTTATCTCGAAAGAAAGATCTCTGAAAAAGGTATTTATCCTGCTGTTGATCCATTGGCGAGTTACAGTAATATTCTTGATCCAAATGTCGTGGGTGCGGAACATTATGCTGTTGCAAGAAAAGTTCAGCAGATTCTTCAGCGATACCGAGAATTGCAAGATATCATCGCGATTCTTGGTGTTGAAGAGCTCAGTGTGGAGGACAAGCAGGTTGTCTCCAGGGCAAGAAGAATTGAACGATTTTTGTCCCAACCATTCATAGTTGCCGAAGTATTCACAGGTAAACCTGGCAAAGTTACCTCCTTGCAGGACACAATCCGAAGTTTCAAGGAACTTTGCGAAGGGAAATGGGATCATCTTCCAGAATCGGCGTTTCTTTATGTTGGTGCGATTGAAGAAGCTGCCGAGCGTGCCAAAGAAATGGCGGCGGGTAAATAATAATGGCAGAAAACTCCAAACTACATTGTGTAGTCGTCACCCCTGAGAGGGCCATGGTTGACCAGGATTCTGATTCCTTGGTAATACCTCTATTTGATGGTGAAATGGGTATACTACCCAATAGGGCGGCTTTAGTCTCCAAACTTGGGTTTGGTTGTCTTCGTGTTCGAAGTGGTTCCACTGACTCTTTCTTTTTTATTGAAGGTGGAACTGTTCAGATTTCCAATAATACTGTCACCTTGTTGACTCCAAGAGCAACAGAACTCGCGGCACTGGACTTAGCCTCTGCCAAAGCTTTGCTCGACTCCAATCTAGAAGGTAAGTCATCTGCAGAGCGATCCAAGTCAAAGGATCGTGCCCGTGCTATACTTCGAGCTGGTGCAAAACTCAATCGAAGATAACCAAATAATATCTGAAATTACTTTTCAGATAATAAAACCAGGCATGATTTTGCCTCGACTGCATATATGCTGTCGAATGCAATTTTTGGAGCCTCGTCGAATTCGACAATATCAAGCGGGGATGCTTTTGCGGTTTCAATAATTCTTCGCCATGACCTGCCGGTGGGAGAAACAGGTATTCTGCATTCAGCCGGTTCATCGCCGGAGTTCATTGCAACAAAGAAATCAACATCAGTTTCCCTGCCTGTTTTTAAACCATTTAAAGCAAAAGCCAGGAATGTGCTGGATGTTGAAAAATCGGGTGTGAGTGGATTTAGACCATGCCAGATGACATTTCCAGCTTTCATGAAGGTCCTTCTTCTTAGGGCGGGGTGAGCCAATCGCAATTTTATTATTTCTTGAGTGAATCGATGGAAATCTGAGTTTTTTTCAAGATAAGTCCAATCCACCCAGCTAATATCATTATCTTGGCACCAAGCGTTGTTGTTTCCCTTTTGTGACCTTAAAAATTCATCTCCAGCCAGTATCATCGGAACACCCTGGGAGACAAACAAGGTCACATAAAAATTTCTTACCTGCCTTTTTCTTAAACCAATTATAAATGGATCATTGGTCGGCCCTTCCTCGCCACAGTTCCAGCTATAATTTTCATTGCATCCATCGTTGTTGCCTTCCCCATTTCTGAAGTTGTGTTTGACATTGTAACTAACTAGATCCCAAAGGGTGAACCCGTCGTGACATGTGATAAAATTAATACTATGTCTTGGTTTTCTTCCAGTGGATTCATAGAGATCTGAACTGCCGCAGATTCGGGTTGCGATTAAAGGGGCCAATCCAGGTTCTCCGCGCCAAAACCTCCGGACATCATCCCTGAATTTTCCATTCCATTCGCTCCATCTTCTGCCAAAGGGGAAAAGGCCAACCTGATAAAGGCCAGCAGCATCCCAAGGTTCAGCTATAAGTTTGGTATCAGCCAGAACCCCGTCTTCAGCGATCATTTCAACCACTGGTGGTTCAACTAGAACATTTCCCAAGTAGTCTCTTCCAAGTATGGATGCAAGGTCGAATCGTAATCCATCAACATTCATGTCTGCCACCCAAAAGCGTAAACTGTTGATGATCATTTCCCTTACGATTGGATGATTGCAATTCAATGTGTTGCCGCAACCGGAGAAATTAAAATAATTGCCTTCCCTGTCGACCATGTAGTATGTGGAATTATCAAGTCCTCGGAAATTATAGGTTCGTCCCCTTTCATTTCCTTCACCGGTGTGATTAAAGACAACATCCATAATTACCTCGATACCAGCCTTATGGAATGCGTTGACCATTTTTCTGAATTCAACAATATGATGGTTTGTTTTTCCCGCGCTTGCGTACGAAGATTTGGGCGCGTTGAAAGATATGGAGTTGTACCCCCAAAAGTTCCTATGCTTTTCACCAGTTGCGGGGTCAAAAAAAGGGCAATCGTTTTCATCGAACTCGTGGATTGGCAAAAGTTCTACAGCGGTTATGCCAAGGTTTTTGAGGTATGGGATTTTTTCTATCAAGGCGTCGAAGGTGCCGGGATTTACCGTCATGGAGGTTGGGTGGCATGTGAATCCACGAACATGGATTTCATAAATGATGCTATCCTCCATCGGGTTGCATAAGTGGGTGTCTTCCAACTGTGGAATTTCGCTGTTTGTGTATATGCTTAGCCTGTTTGTGTGGTTTGCGTTGGATTCTTCACTAAGTCCCCATTCGGAACCCCCTGATATGATTTTGCACATTGGGTCCAAAAGTAGGTGTTCAGGATTAAATTTATGGATGGGGGATTGAGGGCCATTTACTCTCCATCCATAACAGAACGAATCTGGCAGGCCTTCAACCGCTATGTGCCAATGATCCCCAGTCCTACTTTTCTGGGGATGTAATACAATCTCAGCAATTGGTTCCTTAGTTTCAAGTTTAAACAAGGCGAGGTGAACCTCAGTGCCATGCCTGCAAAGAAGAGCGAAGTTAATTCCATTGTTGGTTGGGGTGGCGCCAAGAGGTAGACATTTGCCCCGTGATAATTTTAAAGGAGTCATCTGTATATTAGGCCATTGGGACTATGTATTAAATTCGAATGTTATTATAAAGTAAACAAAACACTGTTTTATTGTGTGCAAAGAATACAGAAAAGACTAAGAAATATACTTGCATTTTTTAAAATTACTTTATATCTTAATTTTGTCAGATTTATAGTTGATCAAGTTGAGCCACTTTATTGGATACTTTAGTCAATCAAATAAAGCATAGTGGTCCTTGTTTTAAATTTATTAACCTACCAGGTTTATTTTTTTTGTTAACTCATGAATCATTTTTAATAATTTAATTCCCCTATAGGAGGGTTTATTATGTCCGTCGCACGCGGCGACGAAGGGATGGGCAATGTTGCTAAAAAAAGAATCGTTCGCAAATCTTCAGAGCAAGCTTCCCCTTCAAATGTCATTGATTCAAATCAACCTGCGCAAAATGTGGCACAAGTTTCGAAAGTCCAAGGTAGTTCGACCAGGCTTGATGATTTGTATCGTCTTTCCATGCCCAAGCTTTTTGCATACGCGGAACAGGAAGGTGTGGCTGAGCACACAGGTATGACCCGTGTCCAATTGATCGTTGCGGTTGTTCGCAGGCAGATTGAGCGCGGTAATGTTGTCAAAGGATCCGGAACACTGGAAGTTTTGCCTGATGGATATGGTTTTCTCCGCAGTGCAGCTCATAATTATCTGGCTTCTCCAGAAGATATTTATGTTTCTCCCAGCCAGATTCGAAGGCTTGGTTTGCGAACGGGTTTGATTATTGAGGGCCCTATTCGTTTACCTATAGAAGGCCAAGATAATTTTGCCTTGATGCAGGTTGAACTAGTTCAAGGGCGAACGCCTGATGAACGAGTTAGGCCGATTATTTTTGAGGATCTTACCCCACTTCATCCAAACAAAAGGCTTTTTTTGGAAACCACCAGCACCGAGTTGTCAACCAGGGTTGTTGACCTGATAACTCCGATAGGCAAAGGCCAGCGCGGGCTTATTGTTTCGCCGCCGAGAGCTGGAAAAACCGTGTTATTGATGAGAATAGCCCAGGCAATCAAGCAAAATCATCCAGAAGCCTATTTGATAGTTCTTCTGATTGATGAGCGCCCTGAAGAAGTTACAGAAATGGTTAGGTCTGTTGCAGGTCCTAATGCCGAGGTCGTCGCAAGTACATTTGATGAGCCTTCCACCGATCATGTTCATGTCAGTGAAATTGCGATGGAAAAAGCCAAAAGGCTTGTTGAAGATGGCAGGGATGTGATAATTTTATTGGATTCGATCACAAGGCTGGCCAGGGCGCATAATTCTGAAGCACCTTCTGGCGGGAAACTTCTTAGTGGCGGCCTTGACTCAAATGCAATGCAAAAGCCCAAGAGGTTTTTTGGTGCCGCTCGAAATATTGAAAATGGGGGAAGCCTCACAATTCTCGCAACAGCCTTGATTGACACCGGATCCAGAATGGATGAGGTGATTTTTGAGGAGTTCAAGGGAACTGGAAATATGGAGGTTCACCTTGACCGAAGATTGGTCGACAAAAGGGTATGGCCAGCAATTGATATAAATCGTTCTGGTACCCGCAAGGAAGAGCTGTTGATGCATCATGATGAAGTCGATCGCGTAAGGGCTCTTCGAAGGGTTCTTGCGGATATGCACCCTGTTGATGCAATGGAATTGATGGTGTCGAGACTCAAGAAATGCAAAACAAACGCTGAATTTCTTATGAACATGAATATGGCTTGATGATGTAATAATAAATGAGTCTTGAATCAAGATACTTGAAATTGAAGGAGCATTTTAAGAATGCAAGGGTTCTGGAATCCTGTGCTGAGTTGATTGGTTGGGATGAACGAACATACATGCCCCCTGGCGGGGCTGATCTGAGAGCTTTGCAAAATTCTGCCCTTTCAAAGATACACCATGAACTTGTCACTCAAGTTTGGCTTGAGGACACACTTCTAGAAGTTGATTCTGAGTCCAAGGATTTGCCTGATAATTCAGATATTCGGGTGAATGTCAAGGAATGGCTCCGCGTTTTCAATCGGGCCAAGAAAATTCCAACTAGCTTGGTTGAAGAAATTTCTAAAACCATTGTTTACAGCCAGCAGGCATGGCAGGAATCCAGGTCTTTGAATGATTTTGGTGTTTTTCAATCTTGGTTGATAAAAATAATAGATCTCAAGAGGCAGCAGGCAAAATGTCTTGGTAACGGCTCGGTTGAATATGATTCATTGATTGAAGATTATGAGCCTGGCGCAAAATCAGTGGAACTCGATGCGATTTTTTATCCATTGAAAAATTCCATAATTGATGTTTTGAAAAAAACAAGTAATTGCGATGCTCGAAGTATCATTCATTCAAACTATCCTGAATCCAGCCAAAAGATTTTTAGCGAAGTGGTTGCTGGTTATTGCGGGTTTGATTTTCGCTCAGGCAGGCTTGATACAACAGCCCATCCTTTTTGCTGTGGCATTGGACCGGGTGATTGCAGGATAACAACCAGGTTCAACAATCTTGATTTTTCAACCGGGCTTTTTGGTGTTTTGCATGAGGCTGGTCATGGTCTTTATGAACAAGGGTTGGATCCTGCTGAATTTGGATTACCCACCGGCATGGCTGTTTCCCTTGGAATTCATGAATCCCAATCTAGACTCCTTGAAAATCAATTGGGAAGATCCATTGAGTTTTGGCGCTTTATTTACCCGCTTGCTGTAAGTTTTTTTCCCAGCCAACTTGCAAGATTATCCTTGGAAGAATTTCATAACGCCATTAATCAGGTGAAACCTGGTTTTATTAGGGTTGATGCTGATGAGGTTACTTATAATCTCCACATAATCTTTCGCTACGAGCTTGAAAAGGAACTTCTTGAAAAAAATCTACCTGTTCAAGATTTGCCTGAGGCTTGGCGAGCCAAAACAATTGAGTATTTGGGGTTGACGCCTGTGGATGATTCAAAGGGCTGTTTGCAAGACATTCATTGGAGTGCTGGGTTATTCGGTTACTTCCCAACATATCTTTTGGGAAATCTATATGCGGCGCAATTCATGGCAAAGGCCAAACTTGAGATTGGGTGGAACAATGAAATTTTAAACAGGGACATTCTTTCCGAATTGCGAAATTGGTTGAGAGTCAAGATTCATTCACAGGGGAAAAGATATGCTCCCGGAAAATTATGTGAAAATGTGACCGGCGAAAAATTGTCCAAAAAGTATTTTGAACAGTACATGACGCAGAAGTTTTTATCCTGAGTTGTCATTCAAAAGAAAAATTTGTTTGCTTTAATAAGTCTATTAATTCATCCGTCCTAAATGGTTTAAATATTACTTTTTGGTTTTTTTTCCCTGTATTTACCTCATGGTTTTTATCTGCGGTCATCAAAATAACCACTGTGTTGTTTTTTGGATTAAACATGTCTGCAAGAGTTAGTCCGTCTATGCCAGGTAGGGAGATGTCAATCAAAGCTATGTCTGGAGTGATTAATTTTAAGGTTCGTAAGGCTTCCTCCCCTGATGAGACTGCTAAGGTTTTGAAACCTAATTTAGAGCATCCTGCCTGAATTATCAACCTTGTCGATGTGTCATCTTCAACGATTAATATTAATTTGTTGTTAAACATCTTTGCCTTTTGGTTAAGGTCCTTTTTAATAGGAACATGTTTTGCGAAATTAGTATATATTTGTTTATGGATGATAAAGTTTAGAACATAATTGAAACAATAATTATTTTCTTAAAAGAGGGGTTAATGAAAGTTCAATATTTTTTCTTGGTACTTATGGGTTTGACTTTTATGAATTTAACTGCATCTGCACAAGATGGTTTGGATAAAACAGCAAAGTTGTTTATTGAAAAACACGAAGCTTTAATGCGGCCCTTGGAAATTACTGCAAATCTCGCTTGGTGGGAGGCAAATACCACCGGTAGTCCTCAATCCTTTGAAAAAAAGGAAAAGGCCCAAAATAAAATAGATGAGGCGCTCTCAAGTGTTTCCCTATTTGATGAAATTAAATCCTTAAGGGAAAAAAAAGAAAAGATCGTTGACCCTCATCTGTCTCGGAGTGTTGAGCTTTTGTATCTCATGTATCTTGAAAAACAAGTACCCTTGGAATTGCTTAAAAAATCCACATCTTTGGCCAACAAGGTTGAAAAAGCATTTAATTCCTTCAGGCCTGTTGTGCAAGGCAAAGAAAGCACGGAAAATGATATCCGTTCCGTATTAAAAAATTCTGTTGATTCCAATCTTCGAAAAGAAGCATGGGAAGCTGGCAAAAAAGTTGGTGATATTCTTCAAAAAGATTTGAAGGAACTTGTTATCACCCGAAATCAAATTGCCCGACACCTTAAATTCTCCAATTTTCATGAAATGCAATTGTTTTTGAATGAACAAAATGGGAAAGATTTAATTGGATTGTTTGATCAATTGGATGATCTAACCAGGGTACCTTTTCAAAAAATCAAAGCAGAAATCGACAATAAACTTTCTCAAATTTATAAGGTTGATGTCATTGATTTGCAACCATGGCATTATCATGACCCATTTTTTCAGGAGGCTCCCGCAATATTTGGTCTTGATTTGGATGGGCCTTTTAAAAAAGCTGATTTGTTGGAACTTTCAAGAAAATTTTATAAAGGTATTGGGCTTCCCATTGACCGTGTCATTGCCAATAGCGATCTGTATGAGAAAAAAGGGAAAAGTCCCCATGCTTTTTGCACAGATATTGACCGGTCAGGTGATGTAAGAGTTCTGGCAAATATCAAACCTGATGATTATTGGGCATCCACTCTTTTGCATGAATTTGGTCATGCGGTTTACAGTTCCAACAACAATAATATCCCATCCACACTTCCATATCTTTTGCGATCTGAGTGTCATATTTTGACAACTGAGGGTGTTGCGATGATGTTTGAAAGACTTACAAAAAGGTCTTCATTCTTGAGAGCTATGGGATTAAGTGTCGAAGATGCTGAAAAGTTTGATGCTGCGGCTTCAATGAATTTGAAGCATCGATTATTGATTTTTTCCAGATGGTGTCAGGTTATGTTGCGGTTTGAAAAAGCCATGTATGAAAATCCTGACCAAGACTTGAATTCGTTATGGTGGTCATTGGTGGCAAAATATCAGTTGGTTTCCAGTCCTAAAAACCGAAATGCTCCTGATTATGCCAGTAAAATACATATAGTCAGTGCACCAGTTTATTATCACAATTACATGCTCGGTGAACTTTTTGCATCCCAGGTGCATCATTCAATTGCTAAGGAGCTTTATCCAGGCAAAAAAACATCCGAAGTAATTTACGAGGGAAATGCCAAGGTTGGTGAATTCATGCGCAACAGGATTTTTTCTTCAGGGAAAGTCCTTTCCTGGAATGCATTGGTGAAATTTGCGACAGGGAAGGAGTTAAGCGCGGAGGCGTTTTCACTTGATTTTAAGCCGTAATTTTTAAATCATTTTTCATTTGTTTTATTATTGGTATCAAGGTGCTGAATTATGAGCGTCAAAAAAAATAAATGCCATGAGTATTTGAATTCAATAAGTCAAAAAAAAATTGAACCCGCAGCCATCAGTCAGTCTTTTTCATGCAAAACCCTTATTGATGATATTTTTCTGTCGTACAATGCTGGCAGACTTCGTGAAGCATGCAGGATTTTTACCGATAAAATGCTCGCGGCAAATTGTGCTGTTGGTGTTGCTTTGAGTGGTGCTTTGACACCGGCGGGATTAGGCATGTCTTGCCTTGTTCCACTGATTGAAGCTGGTTTTATTGATTGGATTGTGAGTACTGGTGCTAACATTTACCACGATACTCATTTTGCCTTGGGAATGGACCTTCATCAGTCTCGACCCGGACTTGATGACCATAAACTTAAAGCTAACCAAGTCATAAGGATTTACGATATTGTATTTGATTATCAAAACCTGCTCGAGACGGATAAATTTTATAGAACCCTAAGCCGTGGTGAATCGTTTCAGAAAATCATGGGAACTGCCGAATTTCATAACTTGGCAGGCAAGTACCTATCTGCGCATGAGGAAAAATCCAATAAAGTTGGTAAAAGTTTTCTTGCAGCAGCATACAGGTGTGGTGTGCCTGTTTTTACTTCTTCACCGGGCGATAGTTCAATTGGTATGAACCTGGCGGCTTTGCAAATTGAAGGCAATAAATTAGGCATTAATCCGCTTCTTGATGTTAATCAGTCTGCGGCGATTGTTTTTGATGCAAAATCTAAGGGAAAAAGCGGTGTTTTGATTTTTGGTGGAGGCTCTCCAAAGAATTTTATCTTACAAACCGAGCCTCAAATTCAAGAAGTTCTTGGCCTTGAGGAAAAAGGTCATGATTATTTTGTCCAGTTCACGGATGCCCGGCCTGATACTGGAGGGCTAAGCGGTGCTACCCCACAGGAGGCCATGACCTGGGGAAAGGTTGATGAATCTCAACTTCCTGATACGGTTACGGCATATGTTGATTCCACAATCGCTATGCCTTTGCTTTCTCTTTATGCGCTACAGTCATGTAAACCGCGAAAATTAAGAAGGTTGATGGACCAACTTCCTGAAATGACTGAGAAAATAGCAAGTATTTATTTATCGAATAGAAATAAGGATTAACATTTGTTAGTTAGTTATTGCCGCTTTGATACCAATTTCAAATGAACTTACTATTTGTTCAATTGGTTCGTGCCCGACAGAAATACGAAGTAATCCTTCGGTGATATTAAGGTTGATTTTTTCATCTGATGTCAATTGTCGATGGGATGTGCTCCAGGAATGGCTGACACTTGTTGATGAGTGTCCCAAGCTGGGGCAAAAAGGTATGTTTTTCGCAGTTCGTAGAAATTTATTTACACCGGCCCTTCCGCACGGCACATCTATTGCCAACAAATGACCGAATTGCTGGCCAAATTGTTTTTGAGACAGTTTGAAATCAACATTGTCTTCCAAGCCTGGATAATCAACCCTGATTCCCGGATGCTTTGATTTAAACCACCGAGCTAGGTCTAGAGCGTTTTTGCAGCTTTTTTTCAATCGCAAGTCAAGAGTTTCCAAGCTTCGTGAGACCAACCAGCAATCAAAAGGGCTTGCATGAAAACCAAGGTCTTTCACTGCTTTTGTGATATCCAACTTGGTTTCTTTTTTCCCTCCCACATATCCCATGGTAACATCACTGTGACCGCACATTATCTTGGTCAGGCTTTCAATCACAATGTCAGCGCCTTGATCCAATGGCTTGAATAGCAGTGGGCTTGCAAAAGTGTTGTCTACCA
>SXGQ01248322.1_pt1 | contig 60792 bp, 103 predicted proteins | sample 3178371 | NCBI WGS metagenome assembly SXGQ01 (sample SAMN11356859, study PRJNA531348) | freshwater metagenome | isolation source: freshwater sample F1-20 | place: China: Fuxian Lake, Yuxi | collected 2017-12-25
AACCTACGACCTCTTGGTCCCAAACCAAGCATACTACCTGACTGTACTATTCCCCGTATCTTTCATAAAGATAAAAAAAAACCCCGAACTTTCAAGGTTCAGGGTTAGTTAAGGCTTGTTTAAAACTTACCATCCACTCGCTTCTGAACCATACCTTACCCCATCACCATTATCCGCTAATGTTGTCGGGTTTGTTCTTGTATCTTGAGAAAGAATGTGTTTCATAACAAATATAAATAGTTCGAAAATTGAATTAGTTCCCGTTTCCTTTGATATAAAGGTCTTTTGTTGAATTAAAATTAAGCCTGAACCCCGAGTTTGGATATGTGGTATACAATCTATAGAGTCCTTTTGGAATCCTATTACCTTGGTAATTTATGGTATATCCATACATTACAGAATTAGTTGTATAGTTTGTACCAGTTCTATTTCCGTTAGTAACAAGTGTATTTCCAATCTTTTCATAGACATAAACATTTTTTTGTCTTTTGGTATCGTTGGACATTGCACTTACAGGAATTAGAATATTAACCCAACCCATTCCTATCACTGTATTTTTTGGAACCTTTACTGTGGTGAAATTAAAAGCGGTTTTAGCATTTCCATAGGCATCAGTACCACCATTTGTTTGGGGAATCTCTGCAGTTAAAATGCTGGGGAGTCTTCCGTCACTCCAATGTGGTAAATCGAAATAGTACTGAACATTGTGTTGAATTGCACTACCAGGTCCTACAAAGAATCCTAAGAATTTGTACGTTGAAAGTGGAGATTGTGTAACACTGTCTTTGAGGTATCTTGAAACCATTAGGTAATTTGAATGGGGTTCAATGAAAATGTAAGCGTTATTGTTTGTCTGTGCTGACCTCATCCAACTATTGGATGTTGATTCGATTTGTGTTTCAGGTAATTGAAAAACAGGAAGTTCTTCTTTAACGCAAGAGACCAAAAACAAAATCGGAACTAATAGGATTGATGTTAATTTTTTCATTTTTTTCTGAGTTTTATTTTTACAAAGATAGAAAACAATTTGATTTACAAAAAAATTTTATGATATTTATTTTTAGATGATGATTTTAGACAATAAAAATACGTGTCTTTTGGGAACTTCAAGTTCATATGAGAACCTTTGGGTGATGAAACGTAGGATACCCCGAACCATAAACTATTGCTAAAACGTTACATATCTAAGGGGTCAATAGACCCCTTTTGTTTTTTTAAGTAAAATAAACTATGTTTGCAAAAAAATACCTATGGGTGATGTATTAGTATTGAATTTTGATTATACCCCGTTGAATGTGACTACGATTCGACGAGGTTTTGTTTTAGTAGATAAAGGTAAAGCTGAAATTGTGAAGTCGGACGAAACTCCAATAGTTGCTGGTTTCAAAACATATGTACGCCCTGTAATCATCAGACTTTTAAAATATATTAAGCATTTTACAAGAACCTTACGTGCAAATAGGAACAGAATATACAAAAGAGATAATCATCAATGTGTCTATTGTGGTTCAAGTAGACATCTGACTTTAGACCACGTTATACCTAAATCTCGTGGAGGTAAAAATGATTGGGATAATCTTGTAACCTCTTGTTTTAAGTGTAATTTGAAAAAGGCTGATAAAACACCTGAAGAAGCTAGAATGTCCATGAGACACAAACCATTTGCACCGACATTAGTTGGTGAAAATGTTGTTGTGGGTAAAGTTTGGGAAGACTATCAAAAATCATTCATTTATTAATAAAACAATCTATAATTATCAAAATGGACTTCGACAAAAAATTAAGAATTGCATTTGTAATTGTGAGTTTATCACTATTGTGGTCTTTGGTAATGTTGGACAAATACAAAAGATTAAGTGAGAAACCCCCAATTGAGGTGATTGGTGGTGGTGATATTTCAAAAGCACAGACAATTGATTCTCTCCAACACGTCATTGATTCACTTTATATGGAAAATTTTCCTTGCCAAATAGAGTTGGGAAGATACCAAGTTGCGTACCAAATTTTTATGGAAAGAAATCCAAAAGCCGCGTCTCAATATGGAGACATAATTTCTCAAGAAACAGAATAAAAATGCAAGAAAATCAAACAAATCCAAACGAAAACCCTCAAGATTTATTAAATGCGTCTCTGATATTTGCAAGAGCGTTAAGTCTTATTTTAGAAGACAATCAAGGTATAGTTGTTGACTTACAAAATGGTGTTGAAGTAGGTTCTGACGTTGAAAAAGTAATCGTGTTCAGACATCAAGACCAAGTTCACATCTATAAATGCGAAGATGAATTAGTAGAGGGTACTGCCGTAAGGATGTCCAATACTGAGACCCCTTCAGAATAAAAAAAATTTACATGAGAGTTTTAGGTTTTTCTGTCGGTCACGACAAGGGAGCGGTCATTATTGAAAATGGAAAAATTTTAATCGGTATTACGCAAGAAAGAATATCGAGGGTAAAACACGACGGAGCACATTCTGGCGGTATAATTCCAGTCGAATCTATTAGATATTGTTTAGACAACTCATCACTTACTTTCAAAGACATAGACCTTTGGGTTTATAGCACTACAGAAGAAGTTGATGATGTAATATTAAAATTTAAACGAGAGTTTAGATACGATATAACGGAAAAACACGAATTTATACCTCACCACTTAGCACATGCTTATTCCACCTTCTTTAGTTCGGGATTCGATGACGCTGTTGTCGTTGTTGCAGATGCATCTGGAAGTATTTTGGATGACCGTAATCGTTTAAAAGAGTGGTATCCAAATGTTTCAAGAGATGGGCTCAAAGATAATGAGGTTTGGACAGAGGGAATTTCCATATATAATTTTACAAAAGAAGATTATAAAGAAACTTATAAAAAATGGATAAAATACCCCGTACCCATCGATACTAACGAAGGAGTTTCTGTTGGGACAGTTTATTCTTTAGGTTCATTACAATTAATCTATGAACCTCAGAGTCACACTTGGCCAGCAGGAAAATTGATGGGATTGGCTTCTTATGCAGATAAAGACATTGTAGCTGAGGCTCCATTTTACACAGTTTGGACTAATGATGGAGATATATTCATACCTAATAATACAATATATCCAAGAGTTACACATCAATCAGATTTTTTTTCGAGAGCATGTGTTGCAGGAATTTATCAAAGAGAACAAGAGAGAGTTTCAATTATGTTGGCTGAAAAAGGGAAAGAATTTTCAGACTCAAAAAATATTTGTGTTGCTGGAGGTTCATTCCTAAACTGTAACTCTAATGAACAAATTTTGAATTCAGGATTATATGAGGGTTGTTATTTTATTCCCCCCTCAGACGATTCTGGTATTCCTTTAGGTTGTGCTTGGTATGGATATCAACTGATTAGTCCAATCCAAAAAAATCACTTCCTATCACCATACTTGGGAAAAACTTACTCTGACGTTGAAATTGCAAGTGCAATCAATGAATACCCCAACATGGAATTCACTAAATATGAAAACTTTGATGAATTGATTGAAGAAGTTTCATATTTGTTGAAGCAAAATAGGGTTATAGGTTGGTTTCAAGACGGTTGTGAAATTGGACCTCGAGCTTTGGGAAACCGTTCAATAATAGCGTCTCCAATCCAAAAGTGGATGACTGGGTATATCAATTCAGAAATTAAAAGAAGAGAATGGTATAGACCTTTCGCACCCGCAGTTTTATTCGAACATCAATCAAAAATTTTCAATTCTGATGTTTATTCCCCTTACATGTTAGTCACAACAACTGTAAGAGAAGAATGGAGAGATAAAATTCCTGCAGTAACCCATGTAGACAATTCTGCAAGACACCAATCAGTAACCGCAGAATCTAATCCAAAATTCTATAAACTTATAAATTCTTTCTATAACAAAACAGGTGTGCCAGTAGTTTTGAACACAAGCTTCAATGGTCCACACGAGCCAATGGTCGAAACACCGACAGATGCAATCAAATCTATGTATGATTGTAAATTGGACTTCCTTGTTATGGGAAATATCCTTATCAAGAGATAGTATACATGAGCACCATTTATGGTTTTTTTGGAGGTTCCCATAGTCCATCCACTTCATTTATGAAAGATGGAAAAATTATTTGTTGTATCGAAGAAGAAAGATTAACAAGAATCAAAGCTGGCGACAATTTCGATTCTGTCCCACTTTTGAGTTCTCAGGAGGTTGAGAATATAGTTGGGGTACCTATCAAAGAAGCCGACCACAGAGTTTTTGTTGAGCCAGTTATTGAAAACTTCGCAAACAAATTAACAGACTTCAACTACGATAGGGTAAGTCATCACGATGCACATTGTTATGGCGCGTATTTTACAAGTGGGATGGAAGGTAAGGTTTTGAGTATCTCATATGACGGAGGTGGGGACAAATCGGTAATGAAAATATACCTCTGCGAAAATGGAAATATGGACTTGGCATATTCTTATGATATGTGTACAACAGGAAGTTTAGCTCATTTATGGGCCTTTGCTGTAAGTACAATAAAAGGATACGACGAAACGGGGGAGAGTGTTTGGAAAATGTGTAAGGATGAAGGGAAGTTGATGGGAATGGCACCTGATGGCGAATACGATGAAAAATTTTACAGAATACTTAATTCTTTAATTGATTATAAAGATTTACGTTTTTTTCCAAACGACACTGGCAACAAATCAAGATTTGTTGTAGAATCTATGCACAGACTTGGGTGGTTTGAAGATAAAAAAAATATAGAAAATTTTTCCTATAATCTTCAAAAACTTACAGAAGACTTAATGTTAAAATTTTTCGAGGACTTACATAATAGGTTTCCTTCTTTCACCAAAATTTGTCTCTCAGGGGGACTATTTGCGAACGTAAAACTAAACCAAAAAATCAATCAACTACCATGGGTTGAGGAAATCTATGTTATGCCTCCCATGGGTGATGAAGGATTGAGTTTGGGTGCCTGTATTATGAAATCATATCAACTCGGGGAAATAACAAAACCATTCACATTAAAAAATGTTTTTTTCGGAAAAAAATACTCTAATCACCAAATAATTGAAGCCTCAGAAAAATATAACGTTGAATACGAAGTATATAATCCAATTGAAATTGCTAAATTATTAAATGATGGTTTAATAGTTGGATGGTTTCAAGATGGGTTTGAATATGGTCCACGAGCTTTGGGAGCACGAAGTATTTTGGTTAGACCCACGGATTATGAGACACACAAAAAATTAAACAATAGACTGAAAAGATACGATTCAATGCCATTTGCACCAATTGTGATGGATGAATTTTTTGATGAAATATTTGTTGAATCAAAATCAAAATACGCGGCAGAATTTATGACTTTATGTTTTCAAACAAAAGATGAGTGGATTGATAGAATACCTGCCGTAATTCAAAAGTCAGATAAAACCGCAAGACCTCAGTTGGTAAAAAAAGAAAATAATTTTAAGTTTTGGGAAATTATTAATGAATATCATAAAATTTCGGGGATACCTGTTTTATTGAACACTTCTTTTAATACTCATAATGAACCCATAATTGATAAACCTCACCATGCATTCCCAAAATTAGTGGATGGTACATTAGATAAACTAATAATCGGAGATTATGTTTTTTCAAATAGGAAATGAAAAAATTGTTTTAGATTTTAATGAAGGGATAACCGTGAGAGTTGGGGGTCCTGACCTTTTATACTATGTTGAATGTATTGAATATAGAGGTCCTGACCATCTACCTGTAACTTTGGAAGGCTATCATATAGCATCCAACTGCTCTTGGCCGTACAAAGAATATGTTTTACCAATAGAGTTCTACTTAGACTTTGAAATAAAAATATATAGGTTCGACCCAAATTACGGTTTGAAATTAATTTTCAATCACCGATATAACGACTATGACCAAGTTGTTAGATTCATTGTCGATACTGATGACTACAACGAAGCCTCATTATGGTTAAAAAAAATCAAAGAATACCAAACTAAAAATTACTGTAAAATCCAAATTTTTTCGAAGTTTGATGAAATTAACGAAGAGTCTGAAACTAGATTTAAGACCAAAAATTTAACCCCCTATAAAACTTATCGACTCGGCAGGTTTCCGAAAAACAGTTCAGATTGGAAAACAAAAGACCCGAGAAAAGAAGGGTTACTTTGGTTCGGGTATTGGAAAACAATTTGGTCATACCAACACCCTAGACTCTGGAAATATTTATCTTCGGAAGAAATAGCAAATGATATTTTGGGATTGTAACAAATATTTTATACATTTGTTACAAATACTAATATATGGACATTTCAAGAGAATTCTCATCTTATTACACAAAACATTTAGGTAAAGGTTCTTTAGACCTTCACTATTTTGGTCAACAAATTCAATCGTCAATGACCCCTTACATTTTAGAGGAAAGGGAAATGAGAGCCACCCAAATTGATATATTTTCTCGACTTATGAGAGATAGAATTATATGGGTTGCGGGTGGAGTAGACGATAGAATGTCTACAATTGTTCAAGCACAACTTATGTTTTTGGATAACACAGAAAAAACAGATATCACAATGCACATTGATTCACCTGGTGGGTCCGTAAAATCGGGTTTATCTATGGTTGATGTTATGAACTACGTATCTTGTGATATCATCACAGTAAATACTGGAATGGCGGCATCTATGGGTTCAATTCTTTTGGGTGCAGGAACAAAGGGTAAAAGAAGTTCATTGAGATTTTCGAGAACTATGTTACATCAATCGTCAGGAGGTTTTGGTGGTAATATTCAAGATGCTGAAATAAGTATGAAAGAGTGGCACAAATTGAATGATATCCTTTTTAATCTATTAGGTGAGTATTGTGGTAAAGACCCTGAACAAGTTAAACAGGATGCCACAAGGGATTTGTGGTTGGATTCAGAACAAGCTTTAGATTATGGTATTATTGATACCATTGTTAAAACAAAAAAGAAGGGTTAACCCCTTCTTTTTTTTTTAGACCTTAGAACACCCCCTTTTGTTCGTTAGATTTATGTAGGTGAATTAGCTCCTACCAGCTCTTTTCCTTTATTTAAAATATTACTTCCTGTACCTTTAATTTTATCTAATACATTTTCAGCATTTCCTGAATATTTGTCGAATAAACCACAAACTCCCTCAGAAAGTTTTTCTTCCAAATTACTCACAAACGAAGTTTCTTTGATTGCTCCTCCAAGTACGTTCCTTAAAATTGAATGTCCTTTACCTTCGAGTCCTTGAGCCCTTTGTAACATTATTGTAAGTGCCTCGGCTAAAGATTCCGCGATTAATTTTGTTAGTTCTTTACAATCTTTAGTTGCTCTCGCAAGTCTTGCTGGGTCCGAAACAATGAAAGAGGTAACAAAATCTTTGAAATATCCACCAAGCCCGAACCAACCTAATATTGAACCAATCAGAGGTTCAACAAATGCTTGAGTAATCCCACTTGGTGTTTGCCCGAATAATTTACCCAAGATTTCTCCGAATTGTTCGTTTATAAGACCTTGTTCGTGAAGAGTTCTAACTTCACTCAAGAATTCGAAAATAATCTTTAGTTTTTTTTCTTCCTCGAGACTTTGAAATTTTTCCTTAGAACCTAAAACAATGGAGAGTCTACTCTCAACAATCGTATTTTCAATCAATTGAGATTTTTTTTTCTCTTTTTGTTCTAAAAGTTTTTTTCTAATTTCTTTTTTCAACACGTTTTTAATTTAATCTAAAGATTGAGTCATCTCCTGAAGATGTTGGTCCACCTGTTTTTCTACCACTAAGAAGTTGTATCATTTCGTCATACTTACCTCCACCAATACCCCACTTTCCTTCATATTTGTTTTTACAAAACTGTGCTTCATCTTTTGCAATATTCAAGGTAGTAACGTCCGTTATTGGTCTACCTTTAGAATATATAAACTTATTGTAGAAGTTTTCAATTCTATCTTTACACGTTTTTCTATCAACATCTTGGTCTTTTTCAGATTGAGCCAATCTAGAACCTGTTGTTTGACCTTTTCTTATGTATACTATCTGTTCAGCGGGGAATAAACCTTCTGGTAAACCAGGAATTTTTTGTCCATACAACCTCACAGGTATCATAGTTTCTTTATCAACATCATTAGGATTTACTTCATAACCCAATCCATCTAACTTTCCTATCCACTCCTTTCTCTGAGCGTCTTTTTGGTCCATTCCACCTGAAGCAGTACCTCTTCTTTTGTATAAAACAACATTTCCATAAGGTCCCTTTTTCTCCCATACCGCAGAGTTATTAATTTCGGTGATATCTTCACCCTTAGTTCTAAGTTCAGCTAATTCTAAAAATCCCGCATCTTTCGCCAATTTGATGAGATAATCGTTATTGACTTGGTCTTCTGTTTTTTTACCGAAGTTAGTCATTGCAGTACAAGGGTTCAATAGTGGTCTTGGTTGAGTAAATTGGGGTCCGCCATTTTTTGGTGGTTTATAATAATAATATTGGTTATCGGGTCTAATTCTAACAACAATAAACCCTTGACTCTTCATTAGGGCATCGTTTGTATCTTTTTGAAATACATAATTTCCACTACCTACTGGCGCCTCAACAATTGCAAAATAAGTTTGATTACCTTTTTGTCCAAAACAACCTGCGTCATATCCTGCTTTGATTATTTGGTAACTTTGGTTTGTTTTTTGCTCAACAACCAATTTATGTCTTTTAAGAATTTCGATTCTTTCTGATTCCTCAACTAAAAAATTTTTCATTATTCCTGTTTTTATAAATCATCAACACTCAGAGGTGCAGGTCTGAGACTTGGGTCCATATCCTGCGGTGCACTTGAGCATATTTTATCAACTTCTGAGTCTCTGAATATTCCATTTAATTCTGGATGTTTTTCATTTAGTTTACTTTCCGTTTTTGGACCAAATTTTCCATCCTGTGATAGTCCACCCAAACATCCTTGTACTTTTGCAATCACATCTGATTTACAACCCTTTCTGTAAACACCTGAACATGATTGATATGATGTTCCTGGTCTTGGAGTTGGGTTAGGATTTGGGTCAGGAGTTGGGTTAGGATTTGGGTCAATATCCACTTCTACCGAATCCAAATTAATATCTCCCAAATCAGCTTGTTCTCTTACCAATTTTTTTTTTACACTTTCACTAACAGTAACTTTTCTGTTATCACTACCTGAACAAACAACTTTCTTACCTGTCCACTTGTGTGTATCACCCTTATATAGTCTACCATCTTGGAGGACGTGGAATTCTTTTAATTGACCTTTTACTTTAAAAGTTACCTTTACGTATGTATTACCATATTGGTCAGTTTCAACTGAAATTGGTAAAACAAATGAATCGGTTACTTCCAAACATGGGAATTGGTTCAACCACCACTGTTCATTTGCAGTTTCAGCATCTCTAATTTTCAGATTACCTTTAACAGATTTTGCCAATAACATTTCTATTACATTTGTAACTTCGCCGATTTCTGAGGTATTAAGTTCACTAATTAACTCTTCTTCAAACTTACTTTTACCCATTTTTTCTCTAATCTTACAAAAATCTCCAAAATTTCCGTTGGTCTCAAGCTCAGTAAGTGCGGCTCTTAAATCCGTCAAACCTGTACCACCACCAATTCCCATTCCCATGAAAGTCCAATCAAAAGATTTTCTGAATAAACCAGCAAGTTTAGTTTGCTGTTGGGTATCTAATGTTTCTCTCTTTATCTTTTGAGCTTCTGCGTTGTTTTTATCACAACCTTTAGCAAGTTCTCTCAATTTTGTTTTAGCATCTGTAGTAGTCCATTCAGATGCAATACTTCCACCTAACAATGCGGGTATCCCTATCCCAAGACCCCAACCCACTAAGGGAGAAATCTCATTCAATTGTTGTTTATTCTCTACAACGACTTTATTCTCTGTGTAAGTTTTAGAGGAATCATACTCCATCATTAACTTTATTCTTTGAAGTGCCTCTTCGGGACTATATTTTGGGTGTACCATGATACTGTTTTTTTGTTATAAATATATCGATTATGCGTAATCTGAGCCGCCAGTCTTTCCCATAACTCGTCCAGATGTCCATTTATACTTTGGGTCATTCATATATGTCTTACCTAATGTTCGACCTGATTCCCATTTATACTTAGGGTCGTTCATATAAGATTTTCCGAACGTTCTACCCGATTCCCATTTTTTGGGTGTTTTACCACTACTTGTTGATGTTTCTCCACCCCCACCAGCAGGTGGCGCTGAAGCTTCTTGTTCTTTCATTTCTCCGTTTAAATTTTTGCCTGAATATTTTTCAAAAAAGGATATAAGAAAATCTATGTCTAAAATCATATAAAATAAATATTTTTGAGTTGCATAAAAATTCATACCTTTGTTGATATGAAAAAATATATCCTACTTCTACTTCCTTTTCTCTTATCGTGTGAAAAGTACGTTACAGAGGTGAGTGACCTCACCCTTAGTGGAAAGTATGTTGTTTCCAAAGTTACTTTGATTCAAACATCACAGGCAACCACTAAGGATACAACATTTCTTTCAGGTTCTACTTTTATTACTCCATACCTTCCAGACCCTTTCGATTCAATCAAAGTAGATAATTTCTATCTACATTTTGATTATTCAACCATAAGAATGATTTGGCATAATAGACACCAAAATGGCCAAAGGGATAGATGGGAATATGGTGAGTCCCCAAATGAGATTATGTTTTGGAGGGTTCCTTATAGCTTTGATGCTTACACCACAGGTAAAATTCAATTTGATTACAAACCAAAGGACAGAAACTCATATGCAAGAATTACTTTCCAAGTCGACAGTGATTTATTAGAGACACTCCAATTGTCTGGGTTGGATTTTGCGCCATATGGTAAAGACGGTCCTCATTATAGACTTATATTGTCTTTGAATAGAATAGGTCCTTAATAAAATTCTGGTTCAGGAATTAAATCCGAGTGGATGGTGTAGTATTCATTCAGAAATGTTATGAGCTCATCTTCGTCAAGTTCTACCTTTTCTTCGTTAACAAACGAATCATCTTCATCTTCTTCTTCGAAGAAATCAAAGGTTTCTGTAATCAAATCAAAACCATATTCTTCAACTATTGAATAATCTATTTGGTCAACTCTTATAACCTCGTCATTGTCCTCTATCGTCCTAAATGAAACCTCCATAATGTTGCTATCACTATTCATGAAGTAGGACACAATTTCTTTAATTTCCATATGTAATTTTATATAACAAATATTATAAAAGATGGTAAAAGTCAGGTTAAAATTTTTATTTTACCATTTTTTTTCTGTGTATTTATGGTTAAATTTTATTAAAGATTGAAACTATGAGATTTAATTCACTTACAATAGACGACTTCTATGCCAATCCAATGGACGTTAGAGAATTTGCCCTAAAACAAGAATTCAAGGTTAGAGGAAATTATCCTGGTCAAAGAACAAGGTCATTTCTTAACGACCAACTTAAGAAGAAACTTAGAGATATTCTTTATCCATTCGCAGGTGAAATCACATATTGGGGTAGTGAGGACCCTGAAAACAATTACACAGGTTCTTTTCAATATACCGTAGCAGAAGATAGGTCATGGATTCATGCGGACTCAACGACTGATTGGGCTGCGGTTTGTTATCTTACACCAGATGCCCCCTTAACCTCAGGGACGGGAATATTTCGTCATAAAGCAACAGGTTGGATGCATTATGATTATAAAAGGGAAAATGAACCAGGATACAAGGAAGCCGCTCCTCCAGGTTACGATTGTCGGGATTATACCAAATGGGAAATAGTCGATAGAATCGGAAATGTTTTCAATAGATTAATAATGTATCGTGCTGATAATTACCACGTATCTTTGGACTATTTCGGAAGAGATATGAATGACGGAAGATTGTTTCAAGTATTCTTTTTCAACACTGAGCGTTAGTCAAAAACAACATTTTCCAAAAGTTTTGGGTTGAGTGTTCCAACCAAGTCAACAATCCCTTCAGCACAGAGGCATTTTCCAGGATGGTGGGTTGAGGTAACTAATCTCATGTAATTGAATGCTATGATGATTACAAAGAAATGGTCTTTTTGATAAACATTTCTCGCAACAATATGTGGGTCCAAACCAATTAAAAAATCTATGGCTTTCGATGCTTCAGTTTCAAAAACGGGTATATCAATTTTATCCATCACATACCTAAAAGGGTGAAATCCTATATCATCCGTAGGACCCATAAGTGACTGTATTTGTTGATGTGGTAACGGTTTAGAGGCAGTGAAATGCCACAACCAATACTCATTAGTCAAACCAACTCTTCTATAATCTTCAACTGATATGTACTCGTGACGAATCATCTCAAATTAGCACCACACAACCAAGTGACCAACGACCTTCTAAGTCCTGAAGATAAGGGAGTGACTCTATGTAAAACAAAAGATGGGAAAAAACAAATTAACCCCTTTTCTTTGGGTACGTTGATAACACTGCCGCCAGTATTCATTTGTAATTCACCACCCTCATACTCTGTTGCATCGGATAATTGAAGGACAACTGAAAGTTTTCTATTTGAAATACCCACTCCCAAATCTGCGTGCCAATCATAATGTCCTCCATTACCGAAATATGAGGTGTATTGTAAATCATCTTGAAAATCCCAAATGTCGAAATTCCACATTTCTGAGTTAGCCTTAATAGCCAAGTCAGCAATTCTATCAAAAATCCATTTACTCTTTAAATCATTCGAAACCCAAGAAATATCACTTACCCTGTAGTCTGAAACTTTTTGACTATCTTCTTCTCCTACGGTTGTAGCCTTTATTTTAGGTTGTGATTCTCCAATTTCAATTATTTGTTCTATTTCTTGTTCTGTGAAAATATTTGTAAAATAATAATAATTGAAATGATTTACGTTATTTCTTTGAAGGGATACGAACTTGTTGTTGCTTGGCATATTGAAATTTTAATACTTCAAGTTTAATTCGTTTTTGTTATATTTTCAATAGTATGACCAAAAAAAAGTTAGTTTTTGACGTAGTGTTTGTCTACGGAGATGAAAACGTTTTTGAACTCAGATTCAAAAAATTAAATAAACATGTGGACTTGTTTCTAATTTTTGGTAAGAAAGAGGTTGTTGAAAAAATTATAAAACTATATAGTTTGATTGAACACAAAATCAAAATTTTTCCTTTCGATATGGAAAATCTAAACTATGATACGCTAACCACATACATTTTAGAAACAATAGAAAAAGAATATAATTCTTTCGAAGACATAATAATATTTTCGTACCCCTTTGAAATACCCGAGATTGAATCTCTTAGTGAAAATGATTTAAAATCCAAAGACGTTAATATTTTACTTTCGGATGTTTATGAGAACAATCTTACCAAAAAAAGGTTACATCCTGAAGGGGGTTCAATTGTAGTTAATTTTAGTCATTTACAGAAAAATAGGAAAAATTTTCTCGAAGAAATTTTCAATTTAAAGAAAAAACCCACGTTCGACACTGCAATAAAGAACGGTTTAAAAATTATCAATTATAATATAGAAGAAAAAAATGAATCCAAAACATATAAGTGTCCGTATTCAAAAAAAACTTTTGAATACAAAAATAAAGGAGACGAAAGGAAATTCTTGGTAAATCTTGGGGGTGATATACCTGACTATGAATGTGATTTCTTATTGAACTTGAATTTTTCGAGTGAGTTTCCAGAAAAATTAGAAATCGACTTTACAAAAAAATTACAACACTTGGATATTTTTCTTCCCCGACAAAAACTTTATGATGTAGACACTGAAATATTTTCTCTCAATTACAAATTGAACGAAGTTAACAGAATTCTTTCTGTTTTCAACTGCCAAGAAAACGACGATGTGGAAATTTATCTTAATAACGAAATAGTTAAAAAAGTAAAATTCAATAAAATAAAAAACCCCTCATAAAAAGGGGTTTAAATTATTTTAGAACTTTCATTCTTATCATCATTTCAGTAATTTTGTTTTTTTGTTTTTCAAAAGATTCTTTGATGTCTTCATCAATTTCATCCCAATCACCTGTGTAGGCTTTGATTTCTTCCCATGAAGAATCTTCAGGATTGAATTTTTCGAGGTCTAAATCAAGCTCATTTGGAGCCAAATCTTTCTGCCAATATACATCATCTTCTGCGGTATCACCATTCGAAGACCCACCCCAGCTTGAAGTTTGGTAAGGACCCGCACTACCTGGACCTTTGGAATCAAAATCAAAAGCTGGTTCCATATCTCCGTATATTCCTTGTACTCCTGAGATATCATTTGCTTCTTCTAATTCATCTGACCATGCAGATTCCATAGTTTCGTAATCACAATCTAGACATTCGTCCTCTTCCATTTCTCCTTCAGGATAGACATCCATGGGACCATTGCTAACGAAATCGTAGGCAGGTTCAACATTACTGATATCCATATCAGGAGCATTTCCACCACCTGTATACCCTTGTTCATACATTTCACTTGAATCGATTTCCAAGTCATCTGTTCCCACAACTTCATCATCTTCGTTGTCTGGGTCTTCAAAGTTATCAACATAATCATCTTCTTCTTGTTCATTTTTTATTCCCTTCATGTGATGCATTTTTTCAAATGTACCGTACTTGTTTCCTCCACCTTGAACGTAATCGAATTCTGCATTTCCTAAATCCTCAACGTCGTAAATATCATCCAAATGACCTACTTCATCCAATTCTTCCATTTTGTATCCACATTCAGTACACTCACCTTCGTTCATAGAACCACCACATTCAGAACACATCATTTCTTCTTTTTCCTCCATTGCACCTACCTCACCTTTCCATCCACACTCAGTACACTCACCTTCCATCATCATAGAACCACACTCATCGCACACCTCTTTCTGTTCTTTTTGTTCGTTGATGCCTACGTTCGTATATGGTTTAACCACTCCTTTATTGTTGATTACCGCACCAACTTTATCTTTTGCGAAGTCTTGTACGTATAATGGTTGTTGATTGGACACATTAGGTTGGATTGTTCTATATCCATCATAAAGTGTTCTGTGTTGTGCCAAGATATCATTCTTCTCGTCTTGACTCAAACTGCTTGCTGCAAAATATGCGTTCATAAAGAATTATTTTCTATAAATACCAAAAAAAACTGAATTTTCCATTTTACAATACTCTTATTAGTTTGTAGTATTATTCAGACAGGTTTAGTTCTCTTCATTGATAAAGTATCTTGGTAATTTACTTATCGCCATTTGAACTGACCTGTTTTTTTTATTATAAAATTTCATATCTTTGTTATCTAAACATTCAAAACATGCAAACACTTATTTTCAACACAACAACAAAATCAATCAAAGTTTACGAAAATTACACTTCAGACAACCAAAAAATCCTTATGGAAATGGTTAGTATTCCCACAGTAAAGGTATGTGAAGGATTCTACGAAGTAATCCAAAGTGATGAATTTGAGAAAAAGTTTCCTGTTCTTCGCTTACCAATTTCAAACACTAACATGGTAATTACAAAATAATGGAAAACAGACTTTCAGAAATTTTCGAAAATACAATCCCTCACAGTTCATTCTTGAGTGAGAGTGCAATTAAGAGTTGTATGTATCAATCCTATAACTTAGGGGTTGATGACGTATTGGATTGGTTGAAGAAAAATGAACATTTGTCTGATAACATAAATTATTTAATCGAGGAATTTAGAAATCAAAATAATTCAAAATGAGTATTACAAACGAAGAAATAATTGATGAAATATTACATGAAGCCAGTAAGTATGGTCTTCTCTCAGAAGTAATAGATGAGGCAAAAAAAATCTTGCAGACTAATCCAAAGTTAGATAGAGTTTCCGCATACGAACAAGCTTTTCAAGAATGGGTAAAATAAAAGAACTAGATTTACATGGAATATTTCACAGAGATGTGAGAGACAAAGTTGAAAACTTTGTTCTCTTACACTCTACTGAACTTCCTGTAAGGATTATCACAGGTGATTCACTTAGGATGAGAAATCTGACGATAAACATCCTTAATAAACACAAATTTACCTACGACATACCAGCACATAACCCTGGTGAAATAATAGTTTTATCATGAATACAATAGACAAAAAATATCAGGAACTACTTCTTCACATACTTCGCGATGGTGTTGAAAAAAAAGATAGAACAGGTACAGGAACAAAATCAATCTTTGGTTATCAAATACGTCATAATATGAGAGAGGGGTTTCCATTACTCACAACAAAAAAAATGGCGTGGAAAACTATGGTAACTGAATTGTTGTGGTTTTTAAGAGGTGATACTAATATCAAATTTCTCGTAGATAATAATTGCCACATCTGGGATGGAGATGCCTATAAAAATTACTTCAATAAAAATAAGGCGGATATATTCCACCCAATATTACCACAAGACGCATTTATAGACGCAATCAAAACTATTCCCGAGTTTGCAAAAGAGTATGGTGAATTAGGACCCATTTATGGGAAACAATGGAGACAATGGCAAGGTTGGATGACCACATCAAAAGGTGAAATGGGTTCGTTATGGTTTGACCAAATCCAACGACTAGTCCATATGTTAAGAACAGAACCTGATTCAAGAAGACTTATGGTTAGTGCTTGGAATGTTGGTGAATTAGATGAAATGGTTTTACCTCCTTGCCATTATGGGTTTCAAGTATATACAAGAGAGCTCACGTATAGTGAAAGATATAGTTTGTGGTTTTCAAAAAATTACGAAACAGGAATGGAGTACGATGAAACAATTATACCTGATTTTGATAATGAGTATTACTCTAAAACTCCTACAAGAGCAATATCTTTAATGTGGAATCAAAGGTCTGTTGATACTTTCTTAGGTTTACCATTTAATATTGCCTCTTACGGACTATTACTTACATTATTAGGTAAATTAGTCAACATGGTCCCCGACGAGTTAATCGGTAATTTAGGGGATACGCATCTCTATCTGAATCACTTAGACCAAGCAAGAGAGCAAATTGAAAGAAATTCATTTGAACTACCAAACGTTAAATTAAATTTTAATTTTCAGTTTAACGATGGATATCTGGTTGCTTGGGAAAAAATTCGCGTGGATGATATTCATTTGATGAACTACAACTCTCACCCGTCTATAAAGGCACCTTTGAGTAACTAATTTCTGTTACCCATATTAGACAATGCGATGTACAGCCCCAAAATTTTTTGAGAAAAATTTTGGGCGTATCTATTAACTTGGTCCAAGTTATCAAGGTCTTTGTTATTTTTCTCCATAAACTTAATAACACCTTGGATAATTTTGTTTTTTGATTCATCCGCATCCTCCAAAACCGCTTGAAAATTCTCGTCGTCTTCTTTTCCTTCGCCGAAATAACGGTCGATATGCTCACTTCCAGCATAAAGTAATGGAGCTGCGCCATACATGTTAACAATACCACTATCCCTTACTTTATATAGAAATTGTTCTAACCATCTCCAATCAAAATTTTCAAAGATATCAACATTTTGGGTCATAAAATCCCATGTGGAGTCTCTTGATTCTTGGATGTTTTCTTCTGATTTAACCTTTTTCCAAGCATCTGTTGATGTAATTAATCCTAAAGCACTACCATTTTCCCACTTTACCGAAATAATTTTTTCATCAGGAGATTCAAATGGGTCTCTTGAAATTTTTTCAACAACTCCAATTGTTCCAGGGGGAACAGCGGTTTCTTTTTCCATGTGTAATAAAACTATTACATCACCTACTTTCAATTCAGGATTTAGTGGACCTTTCATACTAATAAATATAACTGGAGTATTTATAATCGTATGGAATTTATAATAAGTCAATCACAACTTCAGTTGATATTAAATGAACAAAGAAATGACGATAATCTTTCAAGTTCATTGAAAAAAATGAAGTCTTTCACTAATAATATGGTTGGAAAGGTTCTCAAGACTTACGACATTAATCTGAAGATGTTCTTGACTTGGGGTACATCAATTGCAGGATTGGTAATGCCTTTGAATGAGTTTTTGAAATCAGGGGATTTTCAATTGAATGAAAGTGAAAGATATCTTGTGTTATCAGGTATTGCCTTTTTAATATTTTTCGAAGGGAAAAGAGGATTTATCAAAGTAATGAACACAATCAAAGAACATGGTTTGGAAGAAGCATTTGATGCGACTTTATTGAAAGCATATCAACTCAAAGATGCTTTCACAAAATTTTTAAGTTCAACCAGAGTAATCACTAGCCAGCTTTTGGAAATTGTTTCATACGCCTTTTTGATTCCAATAATTGGAGATATTCAAGATATCGCACATGGGGCAACAAATATTACAGAGTCTGCCGTCTTGATAGCTGAAAGACTAACCGCATCAGGCGCTGTTTTACTATCCAAAGAGATTTTAATTTCTTTGTTCAAGAAATTGATTAAGAGACTGGGATAAAAAAATCTGGTTGTATCTTGCCGTATTTTTCTTCTTGTTTAACTCTTACCCCATTTAACTTATTCACTCTGATAGAAACCTGAGCGTAGACATCTTCTACTAAATCTATTTTAGTATCGGGTGATATCACTTGATAGATAAAATCCTCCATTTTAGGTATAAACCAATCTCTATCAACCAAAAGACTCCAAAGAGTTCCTGCAACATCATCGAGTTTTTCAGGATTGGGTATCACAGGTGATTTATCTAACTCAAAGTCGGAAAGTTCCATTTTGATATAAAAATTTACGTTTTCATGGATTCCATCATAGGGAACTTTATCCCAACTCAATCTACAATTCATATCCAAAGTCTTTTCACCCTCAAAAACTGTTATACCAATTCTTCCGAATTCTTCATTACATTTTTTTATAATTTCAGTTAAAGACTCTTTGTTAATGAATGTAAAAGTGTTGTTGAATAACTCTTCATCGTTAACATCCATAACGATAGTATACGAATACGTTTTTCCGATAAATTTGTAGGCTTCAAAAATTTGGTCTTGAATTAAACTATCCAACACCTGAGCTATGTAAGATTGATTTTCTCGAGGAAGAATAACGTTTACGTTGAATCTGAAGGCGTCTGCAAAACCATCTTCAATCTCAATATCAAAATATTGAAAGATAATCCCCTCAAATTCGATTGGGTCTTTAAAAAATTTTTGTAAAAATTTTAATATTCCTTCTAATTCATTCATTTTTCACTGAGTATTTTTTGAATTACTCTTTCGGCTTGGTCTTTATTCATCCTGTGTTTGTGTATGTTTTCGTCGAACCATCTTCTGACCAATGTTTCATAATCAATTTTCTCACCTTTTGACCTTCTTTTAAAACCAGCTCTTTGAGCCTCTAATTCATGGTGTTGTGTGTAATATTTTTCAGGATTTTTTGGTTCTCTGCTCGGGAATTTATACCCCTGTTGGTGTTGTTTAATATGTTCTAACTCGTGCCTGATGATTTCATTCAACTCACTGATTAAAGGTTGTAAAATATCTTGACCGTAACTTGGGTTAGTTTTGATTTCTACATAAATAACATCATCATCGTTGTAATATTCAGCGTCTACATCGAATCCATCTACTGATTCGTCAGAGGAAATTTCTAAAAAAATTGAAAACGGATTTTCGAATTGGGGAAATTCATATCCCATTTGGTCTTCATATAAGTCTTCAGGAAGACCATACTCCCCGTCGTTTTCTTTTTTAACAAGCGTTATTATATCCCTAACAATTGTTCTAACAACGTTATCTAATTTATCCTCGAGAATTAAGTTTTTCATTATTAATAAATACCTCTGAATGGGATTGATAAACCAACCCCATATCGGAATCCTTCCATGTAGTTTACACCAAAAGTAAAATCTAATCCTCTTTCAGTTTTTGTAAGGATTCTGAGTGGGTAAATTTTGACCCAAATGTCTGGTTTTACGGATATACTATCTCTGAATGATTCAACAAAACCACCTGCCATCAGAGATATTCTATGATTTGAGATTGATAAACCCATCCTATTAAACCTACTCATAGGTGTAGTATAAATGTAGGGGGTTGGGAATGAGGTAAGTAGGTATCCACCTAAGTAAAATCCTACACCGTTAAAGTCGTTGTTGTAAGTCACCACCATTGTTTTTTGGTCGGGGACCCACATTACATCACTTGTTTGGCTGAAAGATTTCAGACAAATTATAAAGAATATTGTCGTTAGAGTTGTTTTCATAGAACAAAGTTAATAGATTTGTATTTATTGAACAAATTAATTTGGAGGTTTGGCAGAGCGGTTGAATGCGTCAGTCTTGAAAACTGAATTACGGGAAACTGTAACTGGGGTTCGAATCCCTGAGCCTCCGCAAAAGGTGGATAACTAATCCACCTTTTTTTATTTGACTGTAAAATCAATTTAAATTATGTTTTAAAAAAAAAGTTATGTCTCGAATCGATGAATTGAAAAAACAATATCCCGAACTTAATGTATCACTTTTAGATATTATAGTTAATTTGGACACATCCAAAACTTACAAATACGCACCTCTATTTTGTAAACTGATTGCTAAAAGATTGAATTTAAAAAATAACAATCCAAATGAAAATTACAGTGATGTTAAACTTAGATATGAGTCTAGTTTGATAAATAGAGGAATTTCTACAATCAATTTGACTGATAACGAGTTGTTTGTATACAACATGCTAATGGACTATTTCCCGACTGAGATTTTTTCTACAATCAAAGAGTTCATGTATTTCATGGATAAGAATCAAATTGAAAATAAAGATGTTACTTCGTATTCGACAATTGATGAAATAAGAGGTGCAATTACTTTAGCATCAATGAAAGAACTTACTAAAGAACTTGAAGGTCAGGTTATCAAAGAATATGAAGATGATGTTTGGGTTGCTGTTAGACCTCTCACATTCCAAGCTTCATTGAAATATGGTGCTGGCACAAGATGGTGTACAACATATCAAGCAGAAAAAAATTATTTTGAAAAATATTGGAGGGGTGGAATTCTTTGTTATTTCATCAACAAAAAAACTGGTTATAAGTTCGCAGGCTACAGAAGTCTACCTGATAGGGAGATGAGTTTTTGGAATGCGGCGGATAATCGTGTTGATTATTTGGATTTGGAAATTGATGATTACATGTTCCAAAACATAAGAAAAATATTTTCTTCTGAATTCACAAACAAAAACCTTTCTTCAGATGAAATTCAGGATTTGGTACATAGAGAGTGTATTGAAGCATATGAAAAGAAAGAGGTTTTAGTTGAACAAGATATTCCACAATTGGAACAATTGGTAGTTAACGAGCCACAAGCCATGGATGAACCTAATCAGGCTTTAATTAACGCGGCTCATAGATATAGGACCATGACTGCTGTACCAAGATTCGAGGAACCTGAAGTACCTATAATTCCAATTAGAGGATAATATTGAACCCACCTTCATGGTGGGTTTTTAATTACAATAGTTAGGTATTTATCATAATATGAGGACACTCAACGAAATATTAGACAAATATAATGTATCCGAAAAAAATGGTTCTTTGGGTAATTTGAAAGCACTCAAGAAAACAATCGAAGAACTTGAAAAATTGGATAAAGTTTTACTCTTACCTTGTTCGAATAGATACAATTGGGATTTGGGTAAAATGGATATTCCAAAGTCTACTATTTTAGCAATGGTGATTGATGAATACCTTGGTGATAAGTCTGTTCTGATTGATGTACCTGAACTCAAAATTTATCCCTGTGAAGGAAACGTATCAAGAGCTGAGGGTAATTCTTGTGGACTTAAAAAAGCCATGTTAAAAGACAAAACAAAGAATCCATCAGGAGAACATAGATGTTGGGCCAGTTTAAACAACAAAGATGATGAACTTTGGAAAATATCAAAGGAACTTTTGGAATCTGATGCTGTTATATTTTTTTCATCTGTAAGATGGGGTCAGGCAAATATGTTTTATCAGAAACTAATCGAAAGACTTACTTGGTTAGAAAATAGACACACAACCTTGGGGGAATCTAATATAATCAAAGATATCCAAAGCGGGTTTATTTGTGTGGGACAAAACTGGAAAGGTATAGATGTAGTAGACACTCAAAAAAGAGTTCACACTTATTATGGATTTAGACCTAATGATGATTTCTATTGGAATTGGCAGTTTACAAATAAAATTTCTGACGAGACACAAAAGTCATATAAAGAAGCCTTCCCTAAATTTGTTGAAAAGTTTGATTTGAAAGATTTAATCTAAACGTCTTTCAAAATTTTCTCGATTTCCTTCCACTTTCTTGTAATTTCTTTTGGAGTTTTTCCCTCGGTTAATACTAAGGTTACACCGTCTGACTTCTTAACAGGAACTTTACCTTTGAGTTTCTCGTAAATATTACCCTCATCTACCATACCTAAAACCCCTTTTGTTTGATATTTCCTCAACTTCTTCAGAAATTCATTCTGTGTGTATGGTAAACTGTAGTTTCGATTTTTATAAAAAAACTTTCTATTGGTTTCAGGATTTATGAGTTCAATACCGTCTTTCCTGATTTTATTTTTCGTGTGGGCAATTGTTTTAAATATTTTTTCATAATGGTCATCATTTTTAATATGACCTGAGCAAGATGGAGTTGTAGGTATATTCTTCGAATGAAGACCAATAACAATATCTTTCAAATCTTCATCTAAAGTGTTATAGAAATTTTTGTTGTTAGGTAACCTGAATTCTCGTGGTGATTCGTAAAAGAAAAACCAAGGGCATTTTTCTGTTTTCAACCAGAAACCTTTGTGAAAATTTTCATGAGGAATAAAATCTGAATTTAAAATCATGTTAACTCTTCAATTTCAACAACTAAGGTACCTTTACCCTTTATGACTCTATGCCAAGCAAATTTTGGAATATAAATTTGTTTGGCATCAACTAATTTGGTCGGCAAAGAATCTTCCATCTGAAATTCCCATCCACCACCTTCAACTATAGTAACTTTTCTGTCCTTGAGGTCTTGATGCCACTTTAACTCCTCGGACTCAACGTCAGGAGTGAAAACTCTTCTAAGTTTGTTACCAATTATTTCCTGTTGAAATGGGTAGTTCATAATTCCATACCCCCTTTAAGATTAGGGGATTTATTCCAATGTATTTTTACTCTAAAATTTATTGAAAAAACTTGAAAGAAATTACTGATGTCTTTTTCAATACCAGAAAGGGACATCTTCGTAGTCGTATGCGGTTCAACGTCTATGAAAACATGAATTATTGGTGGTTGATAACTACCCTTCAGAATGCTTTTTACATTCATGGTCAGGGGTTCATTACGTTCAGCATTCGAAACTGGTAAAACTACCGTATCTAAGTAATCTTGAAGAAATTCTTTAATTCTATCGAATTCCATACCCTTTTTGATTTCCATTACCAAGAGTTTGAGGATGATAATCCCAACTGCTTAGCATATCTTCCCACATTACATGACCAATATCCAGCGGTTGTTCTGTCTTTCTTTTGGTCACATCTGTGTCTTGCTCTGAAAGATTTGGCAGCTCCTTTATTCCTATTTCGCACTTTTAATTTTGGGTCACCAAAAGTAACTTTTTTCACGCCACCATTTTTTGATTTTACATATACCGCAAACTTTTTAGGTCCGCCAGGAGTTCTGAATGGTTTCCCCAATTTTACATTTTTACCTCTATGTTTAGCTTCCTCCAAAACTTCTTCATCATCTAATTCAAATGGGGCATCTAAATAAACAATTTCCTCTCCAATCTTAACTCTTTTACCTAAATCAGATTCTACCATCAACGTGTCCTCTTCGTTTAATTTGATTTTTCCTTGTTCCCAAAGATTTCTTACTTCATTAACCAAATCAAAATAACCCTTAGAGTACACTCTGAAAACATTATCAGTCAATGATAACTCATTTTCTATATGATATTTTAGAGCTTCTGAAATATCTACTTTATCTGTAAGAACCAAAGTTCGATTTAATTGTTTTTCTAAAGCCTCTTTAATAATTTGTCTTAAATTTCTCATATATTATAAATTTGGTTTAAGCACTGTTAATACCTCAGGGTATTCTTTATCAAGAACCGATTCGTCTTTTCCCTCATAAGGTATATTCTGAAGTACGTATCTAATGGCGTTCAAACCTGATACTCTTTTATCCTCAGCATCAATAATAACCCACGGGTGATTCAGTGTAGATGTTTTATCGAATAATTTTTCTTTAAACTCAGTAAATCTGTCCCACAAATCTTGCATTTTAGAATCATTTGGTGAATATTTCCAATATTTCAACGGGGATTGTTGCCTCATTTTGAATCTTCTTGCCTGAGTGTCTTTATCTATTGAAAACCACAACTTAAAAAGATAGTCACCCTCTTTTACTAAATCATTTTCGAAATCCTCGACGTTTTCCATAAAGTCTTCATACTCTTCGGGTGAACCATACCCCATTACAGGTTCAATAAGACCTCTATTATACCAACTTCTATCAAAAAGATTAATCATTCCTGGTCTAATTTGTTTACGATATCTTCCCCACCAATCTTTTCTATCTTCAGGTGTAGGTACACCCAAAGCAATTACGTTATAATATCTTGGATTCAAATTTTCAACAAATTTTTTGATTGTTGAACCCTTGCCTGCCGAATCTCTTCCCTCAAAAACAATTATCACCGTCTTATTTGTTTTTTTCAACCATTCTTGGAGTTTAAGTAGTTCTACTTGTAATTCGTAAAGTTCTTTTCTGAAAACTTTCTTTGGCACGATTGATGGTTCCTCAATTTCAAATTCATAATCTTCACTTTCGGGTTCAGTACCATAACCTGACCTCTCTCTGTATTTTAGAGATGTGATGATTTTACCCAAATATTCTTCGACATTTTTTTTCTTGTCTCCCTTTTTCAAAAGTACTTTTCTGAGACCTCTATTCATCATATCAAAATCGATGATTTGAGTTGTTGCAAAATGAGTTATGTCCATTAACATTTTTTCAATCTTTGGAGAATAAAGTTTGAGGAATTCCAACGTTTCCACAAATTTTTTCAAATTCGTATTCATACTTGGACCTTCAATCCCTTTTTCTTCTTTTAATATACCCATTACTGAACGGATACGATTTAATTCATTGAGAACAGACATGTGAACCTTTCTATATAAATATTATTTTAATCAGTATTTCTATATTTATCTATACCAAGATACTAAATCGAAAAAATCAATAAAAATGGCGACAAGAAAAACCGCACTAGACTCCGCTGTTTCGACAGTAAAACCACCAATTACATTTAAGGAATTCTCAAAAGACCCTGTTAAAGGTCTTCTATTCATTGTGTTAATCGCAATTGGATACCTTTATGTAGATATTAAACTATCAAATAAAGAAATTGTTAGTAAACAAGATGCTAAAATCGAAGCTTTGGAAGGTAAGGTCACAGTCCTTGTGGACCAACTTCGTAAATCTGATAGTACTTCTGCCTCATTGGCATCAAAAATTGCAGTTTTGCAAGAATTAGGTAAAATAAAATAAGATGAAATACTCAATACTACTTCTTCTAATAGTGTTGGGATGTACATCACCAACTGAAACTAAAATCGAAAATAATGAAACATATTCAGCAATTGATTCAATCATTGGTCAAAGTAAAAAAAACCTTGTTGGACTTGATTCAACAATTAAAAGAACTGATTCTACCATCACAGGAAAAGTAGAAAAAACAGTAAAACAAATTCAAACCTTGAAAGAGGAGGTTAAACAACTCAAAGAAGAAAATAATGAACTTAAAGCTAAAGTTGACGACGCTAATGATGCTGGTAAGCCTTTCAAGCTATTGCCAGTATCCAACGGTAAAGACAATTAATAATGAACAAGTGGTCATAATGACTTTGAAACAGGCTGAGGATATCAATAAAAAATTCTCTTCCCTGAATGAAGATATTTTGTCCTTGAAGGACTCAGTGAACAAAACTAATAAAAATTTGAATCTTACTGTTTCGGAAAAAAATAAATTAGATTCCCTTCTGAAATTGAATTCAAATAAATTAGTCATGACTGAAGAAGAAGTTAAAAGATTAAATAAATGGATTCAGGATAACGACAAGATGTATTGGAGGGAAAAAAGACAATGGGCAGGGTGGATGGTTTTTTCCTTTGTTTTAATAATTTTCGGTTTTTCACAATAAAAAATATTTATTTAAAAATTAATTTATGTTACTGAAAAAAGGTTCTAAAGGTGACGAAGTAAAACAACTTCAATCAAAATTAGGTTTGAATGCTGATGGAGATTTTGGTCAAAAAACTGAAGACGCTATAAAAGCATATCAATTAAAAAATGGATTGACTCCAGATGGTATTGTTGGTCCTAATACATGGCAGAAAATAATGGGTGAAGGAGTTGTTGTTACCCCTCAAGTTGCCCCTCAAGTCGGAGGTTTGAATCTATCTAAATTAAAAGGTCATATTCCTGATTCAGTAATTTCACAAATCCCTGAAACTGCATCTAAATTCAAAATAGACACACCACTAAAATTAGCTCATTTCTTAGCTCAGTGCGGACATGAATCGGGTGGTTTCAAAGTCGTTAATGAAAATCTCAACTATTCTGCAGACGGTTTAAAAAAAATATTCACAAAATATTTTAAAGATGTTCTCGCGGAAGGTTACGCAAGGAATCCAGAGAAAATAGCAAACAGAGTTTACGGTGGTAGAATGGGAAATGGTCCTGAATCTACAGGTGAAGGATTTAAATTCAGAGGTAGAGGATATATCCAACTAACAGGAAAAAACAATTATAGTGAGTTTGGTAAGGCAATCAATGAAGACGTAATTTCGAATCCTGATGTAGTTGCCACAAAATATCCTTTGCTATCCGCAGCATGGTTCTTCAGTAAAAATTGTCTCAGTAAATGTGTTGATGCTAGTGACGCTACAGTTACTTCAGTAACAAAATGTGTTAACGGAGGAACAATAGGTTTACCTGATAGATTAAAACATTTCAAAGAATATTATAAATTATTATCTTAAATTTTGGTGATTTTACTTTTGTTGGGTATCTTTGACCAAAATTATAACTATGAAACTCAAAGTGAAAGAAACAAAGGTAAATACGGAACTTAATTGGGTTATCAGAATCGTTAATTCGGTTAAAACCAAAGACCAACTTGATGTTGCTCTCAAATGTTTTTTGCTTTGGGATATTAAACATAGTTGTGAACCAAGATGTGAAGAAAAATCAATGTTAAAAAGTAAATTTTGGTCAATTTACAAAAACAAAGAAACTAACTTTTTTGTCGGTGGTTAGAATTCAAACTTACTTTTTTTATATTGTGAATATATTTATCTCTACATCACTCTTCAGAGTGTTCTCATATATCCCTTTTCCAAAAGACCCGTCAAAATTATTTTGTCGGGTCTTATTTTTTTAATATATTTGCCTTATGGACAAGTTATCTCTTTATCAACAAATTGAAACCGCCATCATTAGATGGTCAAACGATGGAACTAAAACCGCAGGTTCTCTAACAAGAGAAATTATGGAACTCATAAAAGATTTAAAATGAAAATAACATACGCAAACTCATTTTGGAAATCCTTGAAAAGATTAGCAAGGCATCAGACTTGGTGGTACAGGACCTACGAAGTTTTTCGCTATAAAATTCCTATGTTCTTTGAAAACCTTTGGTATTTCAAAAAAGAACTTTGGAGATTTAGGTCATGGGATTATACTTTTAACTTGAGTCTTTTTGCTCGTTCATTGGAAAAAAGTGCTAACACACTTGAATTTCACGGAAACGAAGTAGAAATCTCAAGGATGAAGAAAGTTGCCAAAATGAAAAGAGTAATCGAAATCATTAGGAATTTAGATGAATCAAATTACATCTCATTAGCCGAAAAAGAATTAGGGGAATTAAAAAATGTTGGTGGGTGGTTTGACGATAAAGAAGACACACCCGAAGAAAAAGAGCATAATAAAAAAGTATTTGATAGGTCCACCGAACTTGAAAAACAACAGTGGGATGAATTGTGGTTGATTCTCAAAGGTCAAGACCATCAAGAATTTAAAAATATATATGAAAAACTATCGGACGAAGAAAAGTGGGAACATTCCCATTGGGAAAATTGGTTTGATGGTTCAGGAATAAAAACTTGGTGGGATTAAAAAAAAATTAAAATATGTGGATAGTTTTCTTAGTAATGTTCATTGTTACGACAATTATATCTTATCTTTGGGTTCAAGGAATTGATAACATGCACAAAAATCATCCTGATTACAAAGGAGATGATTTTTTAAATTGGGATAAAGATGAAGACGATAAAAATAACATTTATTAGTGATACGCATAACAAACACGAGTATTTGACCTCCAAGGCCTATAACAACATTTTAGGTAGTGGTGATGTTCTTGTACACGCGGGTGATATCAGTATGATGGGTAAAACTGGGGAAATCAAAAGTTTCTTAGATTGGTTTTCCGATGTTGACTACACTCACAAAATCTTCATTGCAGGCAATCACGATTGGGGTTTTGAGTTGGTGAGTGATATTGCACCTGAATATAAAGAAAAAGGGGTTCATTATCTCTTTGATAATGGTATTGAAATCGATGGTGTTAATTTTTACGGTAGTCCTTGGCAACCAGAATTTTTCAATTGGGCTTTCAATTTACCAAGAGGTAAAAAACTTGCAGAGAAGTGGGCAATGATTCCTGGTAACACTGATATTTTGATAACTCATGGACCAGCACATGGAATGTTGGATTGGGTTCCAAATGGTCAAAGAGTAGGTTGTGAGGATTTGTTTCAAAGAATTATGGATATCCAACCCAAAATACACGTATGTGGTCACATACACTGCGCTTACGGTCAAAAAAGTTTCAATGGTGTAGAATTTATCAACGCATCCGTCTTAGGTGAAAGATACACCCACGAAAACAAACCCATAACCATTTTATTTGATACCGAAACAAAACAAATCGATTACCCATGAAAAATGAATCTGTAATTTCAGAACTCAAAAAGTTGAATCCTGATGATTACGTAAAAGTCACAATTGACCTTTATAGAAAGTCGTTACTCGAAGTTTGTTACCACAATGGTTACAAATTCGATAAAAAATTTTCTTGTGATTCGGAAACTACTTGGAGAGGAGCTAGTTTAGTTTGTGAACAATTCAACGTCTCTGAACTAATTGAACTTCTCGAATTCAAAGTGTTGACTGAGATGCAGGACCTTGACTTCCCTGATTTGTCCATAGAGACCTCTACGGACGGTGATGTTGACGTAACTAATGTTGAGTGGGACGAACCCTTGACTGAAGAAGAAGAGTCAGAATTCAGTCCTATGGACCTTTATTGGGATTCTGAAATTACAGATTCTGAATTAAATTTTGGTACGGGTAGTATTCATACCATGATTGTAGAACATAATGATTCGATAATCGCAAAAATTACTGAAAATGAAGATTAATGATGGACATTATTTAGAATTAATGGATAGATTACACGTACAAACATGTATGATAGAATCTCATTTGGTGGGTCATCCGTTAACAAAGAGAATTAAGAAAGTAAAAAAATTAATAAATTCAGCACAGTGGGCTTTACTTGAGGCCTATCAAGTTGTTGGAGAAAAAGATTATGAAAGAGAACAAAAAAATAATCCAATTGCCGAAGTTGTACTTGGACGACGTAAGAAATCCAAAGACTAAGGGTTGGACTATTGTGAGAAATTACGAAGAATTCGTTAAACACATAGATGAAAACGGTCTTCCTGATGAAATCTCATTTGACCATGATTTAGGTGAAGATATCAAAACGGGTTACGATTGTGCGAAGTGGTTGTGTAACTACTGTTGGACAAATGGGATTCCAATCCCAACCTATAATGTTCACTCAGCTAACCCTGTTGGTAGAGATAACATAATTGGAGTACTCAAATCATTCGAGCAAAAACTGAATGATTAAAAAAGGTGAGTTAATTCTCACCTTTTTTTGTATTTATAGACATGAGCGCGTTATCTAATCAACCTTTGAAAGTTTTACTTGTATTATCAAAACAACTCATTGAAGATGAATTCGAATATAGAAATCCTTGGGACTATGAACATGATAATATGAAAAAATTAAAAACTAGTGGAGGTTGGATTGGGGAAAAATTAGATGAAGACGACATGGAATTTATTGCAGCATTCATCTTGGAAAATCTTAAAACAATACTAAGTTCGATACATAATGAACTTACCAACTCACAAGTAATTGAGAGACTTTCAATTCCAAAGAAAAAAAAGTATAAAGCATATTATGAGGTTTGGGGACCAGCAACTTTGACCGAGAAATATAAAACAACTTGGGAATCTTATAATAAAAATTGGGTGAAGGATTCATTAAGACGTAGTTATAATGAAGGAGATTTCAACTTCTACGATGGAGATTATCAAGAACATGAATCGGACAATTTCGAACCAGATAATTTTGATATAACCTACGTAAATGACTTGAGAGAAAATAAAGAACCAATTTTAGACAAATTGGTAGTAGAAAACACTCAGGATTTGTTGGATAATTTAGATAGAGATACTCTATTGAAACTCAGGAATTTAATTAATCAGAAACTTTCTTCTTAGCTTCTTTTGCAAGTTCTCCTAAGGTTTTCTTTTTGGAACCAGGATGAACATACCCCCTCTTATATTTGTATTCTACCTCGACAGGACCGTTTGTCGTAATTTTAGAATTATATTTCCAAATTGAAATACACTCCTCGTCTTCAAACACGTATTCGTATTTGGTAGGTTTTGGCTCGGGTTTTTTTTCGAAAGGCATTTTGTTAGTATACGAAAAATTTAATCAGGAAGCTCAGTATTAGTTGTGAAATTAAATGTGTCTCCATTTTTTTCCGCCACAACATATCTCCTACATCCCAATTTTGTAATTAAATAATTTGGTTCTTTTTTTGTGGTTTTAACTTGAACAGGTATCCACATACCATCATTCGCCTTGTAAATAAAATCTACGCCAGCAAACATATCCACAAAACCATAATCTTTAGCAAATCTAATATATTCTCTTTTACCCTTCAAAACTTTTTTTTCAAACTCATCTTCCGTTGCAAATCCTTGCCCTCGAACACCTTCCAAAACATTGTCTACCGCTTTTTTCAATCCTTTCGAATTGAAGGCGGAGCTTCCAACAAAATATATTTTCGCTAGCTCCTGAAAGTCCAAAGAAGATAATTCGTACTCTTCTTTCTCATTATCGGGTCTTATATCAATAAAATCAACCCTGGGGTGAAAACTATGACTAATCCAATTTTTTGCTATTGCATCCCAATCGTGGTCTTTTGAATGTACACCATCGAATGCCCCCTTTTCTTTGAAAAATAATGTAAATAAATTAGCTAAGGCTGAATAGTTAGTGGAAAGTCTATTTTCTGATGAATACCCTCCCTCCTCATTGATGAAATAGAGTTTTACTTGGTTGTCGAATTCATCCAATTTAAAATTCACTACATTCGAGTAATTTTTACAGTTATTTGATAAAAGAGCACCTGCTTCCTCTATTTCTTTTTCCCCTTCTATAAAGATTGGATTAGTTTTCTCTATTCTGAGAATTCTTTTTTTCAATTCTTCATCGCTCATATTTTTAACGAAGAATTTTTGTAATCCTTTTTCGAAATCTTGGAAAACCTTTTTTCTTTTTCTCTTTCTAAATCCTGGTGATTCATCCTCTAATTCAGTTTTGATGTACATTTCTGCAGCCTTACAAAACTCATAGGTTGGTATAAAAGTGTCTTTGATTCCTCTACACCAATCTTTGGTTGCCATTTCATTCAATAATGAAACGTGTTCCAATAAAACTTTTTTGATAAGTTTTTCCATTGAATATAAATAGTAATACTGAAGATAAAAAAAGGGGAGTTTTATTTACCTGAATAATCACCCAAAAACGTTAAAGGCTGATTGTTTTTGAGGGCATTGAGAATTCCTTCTTCAATTTGATTCGATGGATATTTGTAATGAATCCTTATAAGTTTTATACCTTTATCAAAACAATACTCATTCTTAATCTTATCATTTTCTTGTATATCTTCGAATTTTCGGGCGTATCTTGTATCAGGTTTGAAATGTTGTTCACCATCATACTCTATTGCAGTGTTAATTTCTGGGATGTAAAAATCGAACCTTAATGGTCTACAATATTGACCCTCGATTTTATTATTACAATCCTCAAAAACTTTTTCTCGATTGTTACATCTCCTTGAACCAACACATTCGGGGTCAATTAGACCATTTTCTACTAAAATTTTTGCAACAAGTTCTTCACCTGCAGAGACTTTTTCAGGCACAAAATGTGAAGTTATTGATTTATAAAAATCTTTTCCTCTTCTAACTGCCATCAGGTAGTGATTGAGAGAACCCTTTTTAAATTGTGCTGCCGTATTGTATTTTTTTGCCTCGTTCTCAAGGTCTTCGTTTGAATATTTAGTTTTCTTATCCAAGTAACAAAACCTACATCCAATTCCATGAACAAGATTGGAAGGTAAAATTTCAAAATATTCGTGTCCAGTTTTTTTCAACCATTCCTCTCTGTGTTTTGGACAAATGACTTTAACCTTTGTATCAAAATTTTTGTAATCGGTCAATGAAAAATCATATTTTGGATTACCATCTTTATCAACATGAATTTTTTTTACACGTTCTAAATATTTTTCAGGTTGAGTTTTATTATGCCCACCTCTTCTCTCTATTAGTCTTGAGTATTGTGATTCTGTTATGATAATTTTCATCTATCATAAATACCAAATTAAAATAAAAATCCCCTCACTGTGGAGGGGATTCAAATTTTACTCTTGGATTGGGTCTTCGGAGGAACCTTTTGTTTTGTTAATCCATTTGTCTACTGAACCGATTCCAAATGAACCTAAAACTAACCAAAGAAATGCATTAAAAATGAAATCATTGATTACAAGGTCTTTACCTAAAGAACCTGTTACGATGTCTGCTACCGCAAATAAAACCATCATAACAAAAGCTAAAAAGCCAACGACACTTTTTTCGTTAATTGAGTTGTTGTCGTTAAACAACTGTCCTAAAAATTTTTTCATATATTGGTAATTTACTTACCAATAAATATTAGAACTCGGGTGCGTTTGCGTTGTAATTTTGTAAAATTTCCGCAGCACTCAAACTTCTTGTGTAACAATAAACTCTCGCTACTCTTCCATTTAATAAGTTTCCACCACCGAATGTTCCAATATTTGTTGAGCCGTTCCCTGGTCTTGGGGATTTGTTCGCTGTGTAAGTGCTATCGAGAACACCGTTTACATATAGTTTCATCCCATCTGTTGTATTGAAAGTTAAAGCAACATAATACCATGTGTTCAAATTAAAAGTAGATATTGAGGGAAATGCTATATAACTCGGCCAATCACTATGACCACAATAAATTTTCTTATCAACCGCTGGATTGGCACCCATAAACATAAAATGACCTCCAGTTACACTACTAATTATGTTATTATCTGTGTATGAGTTCAAGTAAAACCAAGCAGATTTTGTATAAGCTGTTGAACCTAAAACTAATCCACTACCTGTACCATATTGATTTGACCCGTTGAACGTAAAATATGATGGCGATGCTGAAGTGTAAGTTGGTGAGTTGACTAATGTGATATTTTGCTGAGGGTCAACTAAATCAAACCATATGTTTCCTGTTCCTGGATATGATAATGCATTACTTGCATCCAATTTCAAAGTTAAACCTTCTGTTACCACTTCTGAGTAAGAGGTCCAATAACCATTTGAATTTAACCAATCAGTTGCTTCAGTGGTTCCTGTAAAAGTCTGTCCAGCAATTGTACTTGCCAACTCAATAAATTTATTTTCAGTCTTTCCGTCAGTTCTGAAAAACCCTAAATAAGCAGGACCACCTACAGGGTTTGGTTGATTACCTGATGGGACAGGCTGAGCGATTATATATCCCAAATCTTCATCGGGTCCATTCCAAAATTGTGGAGTGTTTGTGAAGCCTGAGGTCGGTGTCCCAATTGCAAAGTGTCCTGACTGAGTTGTACCCGCGATTGAAGAACCTGTGTTATATGCGAAGGGTTGTGTTGTTGCCATTTTTTTTAGTTAAAAGTCAAAGTCCAATTTAATAATTGGTGATTATCGTTATTTCCTCCCGTCGCAGAACCAAATCCCATGTAGTATGAACCTGTATCAAATGAGAAGCTCGTGAATGTTTTATTTGCTGAAACAGGTTTTGAATTTGACGTATTCCAATAAAGTGCAAATGTCTGAGCCGAATGATTGTAGTCACCCCAAAAATAAAGGGTTTGTCTCCAAAATCCAGCTGATACTGAGGTAAGTGACTGATTGACGTTATTTTTATACCAAACGTAAAAATCGTTGGTATAAGTGTTGAATGTTATTGCATTTATTGTTGCAGGGTCTGATATCCTACCGACACCCCCACCACCAGTACCTGTTGAGGTATTAGTGGAAGTCCACTGAACACAGTAACCATCTGCACCAGAACCACCACCAATAAAAGTGGACCACTGAGAAGAGAAATTTCTATCGAATCTAATTGCTGTTGTTCTGTAAACATTACCTACTTGATTATTACTTGCGGTGGTTAAATTGATAATATTTGATGAAACTGCGGCATTACCTCGAAGCACTAATCCCGAAGTAGATGAGAAGTTAGCGTAACTAAACCCTTGTGCATTCGGAGTATTCGATGGTGTAACAGTTGGTGTTTGAGTTTTTGTTGGTGTAACAGTTGGTGTTTGAGTTTGTGTTGGGGTTGCCGTCAGAGTGGTTGTTGTCGTTGGAGTTTGTGTTGGGGTTGCCGTCAGAGTGGTTGTTGTCGTTGGAGTAATAGTTGGAGTTTGTGTAGTAGTTGTCGTTGGGGTAAGTGTCTGAGTAACCGATGGTGTTGGAGTGTTTGTTGGTGTCTCAGTCTGAGTAACCGATGGGGTAGGTGTTGGTGTGGTTGGAGTGAATGTTGTGGAGTATCCGTTTGTACCCAACCAATTGTAAGCATCCAAACCATCTGAAAAATTTTGACCTGAAATCGAATTCACTAAATCGATGAAAGCAATTGTTGAAAAACCATCAGTTCTAAAAAATCCCAAATACGCGGAAATACCGACAGGATTTGGTTGGTTGCCTGAAGGAACGGGCTGAGCAATAATATAACCCAAACTATCATCAGGTCCATTCCAAAATTGTGGTGAGTCGGTAAAACCTGAAGTTGGCACACCCAAAGCAAAATTACCCGACTGAGTGGTTCCCGAAATTGGTTGTAAACTTGGATTATATGCGTAAGGTGTTGCCATTTTTTTTTATAAATATCCATTAAATTTTCATCAACATTGACCCCAATTTATCACAAGTGTTCCACTTACTTGAATAAATGTTGCACCGTCAGTAATTGTAAATTTGGCACCGACAGGTGGAATTGAAAATTGTCTATTTCCATAAACATTATCACCTGGTCTGAGTTGATGGAATGGCTTTGGTGCGTAAATGGTAACATTGCTCGGGGTTCCGTAATCGATAGACTCACATACGTCTTGATACCAATTTCCTGTTATTAAATTTTCTATGAAAACAGGTGTCGGTGTAAATGTTGGAGTTGGTGTAAATGTTGCCGTTGGAGTTGGAGTGTGAACTGTAGGAGTTACAGTCATTGTTGGAGTTACTGATGGAGTGAGGGTTGCTGTTGGGGTCGCGGATGGACAAGGACCCATGATTTGGATGTTAAGAGGAGCACTATATTCCTCCTGTAATAAATTTTCAGCACAAACATATGCTCTGTCCAAAGGATTAAGTGGAGATACACTTACAACTCCAGTACATCCTGTCCAAATGTAATATCCCTCCTCTACTGTATTATAATTGGTAATTTCGTAATAGTTACACGCCATAACAATAAATAGAATGGGCACATAAAAAAAAAGGGGACACCGTCGTGTCCCCCGAGTTCTCCGTCGAGAAAATTGTGGTCATGTTTTTTCGAGACTAAGGGATAGAGACCAACAAACCCGTGGGAGTGGACAACTCCTATTTCTATTTTACGCCTGAAACATCCAAAAGAAGGCTGAGGTTGTTAACTTATTAAGGATGAAGTTGGATTGACCTTTCCACATAAACCTCCCGTGTTTTGATTGTCGCTGTATTTCTAATTTATAAAGCGGAGAAGAAAGTCGACGGGTGAGTATGGGGAACCACCACTAAGTAAACATTCCGCTGTCCATTTGTTTTACAAAGATAAGAAAGATTTTAATGCCTTCCAAATCTTTTCAAAAAATTCAGATAAAAATCTGAAAATTTCGTGGTTGGGAGTGGAGTCGAACCACTGGCACACGGTGTTCACCCGCTGCTCTACCATAAACCCCGAAGAGTTACTGAGCTACCTCAACCAATTGTCTTACAAAGATAAGAAATCTTTTTCGGACCGCCAAAATTTGTAAGAACTTTTTTTGTTCGAATACCGAGTGTCTTTCATCGCCTGTAAGTTTCGAACAGAATACAAAACTAATCACTATCTTCTGTTCCGTCAAATTTTTTGATATTTATTTTTATGAAAAAATTATTTTTAACTACCATATTATTCCTAAGTATAGGAATTTCATATTCACAGGACACTATTAGAGTAAAGCACACTAATTACACTACTGTTTTTTCAAAATCAAAAAAATATCCTGTATTTGTCGAATGGTGGGTAACCAAAAACATGGTAAGTTGCCCATCTCCCTTAAAAAGAAAAGACAACTTCAAACCTGACCCAAAGTTATTTGAATATACTGATTTATTGAAAGATTATGTGGGAAGTGGTTTTGATAGGGGACATATGATGCCCGCTGCGGATAACCTTTGCCAAACTCAACAGGTTCAAGATGAATGTTTTTATTTTTCAAACATGGCCGCTCAATATCATAGTTTGAATGCTGGTGATTGGAAGTCTTTGGAAACCTATGTGAGAGAGGAATCAAAGAAAAGTGACTCAATACGAGTGTGGTGCGGGAATGTAGGTGAAATTAAAAAAATCGGGTCAGTATCAGTGCCGAAGTATTGTTGGAAAGTGGTCTACATCAAAAAAGAAAATATATGGAAGTCATTCTTATTTAATAACGACAAATCAAAACCTGATGGATTTCAGAATAACGAAGTAAAGTTATCTGAGATTGAAAAATTGACGGGTTTAAAATTCAAGAATTGATAACTCCGTCAAGATATTTTTTTATTGTCCTTCTAATTTTTTGTTCTCCCAAACCAACCCACTCATCTTCAATCATTTGAAAAATTTTTCCGACAAGATATTTTTTGTTTCCCAATAATGGTCTTGTTTTATCATCTATTTGTATAAATTTGGCAGGAGATTTCATCCAATCGAAATCAATTTCATGTGTAGGAAAATGTCGTTTCAGATAAGTCAAAAGTTCATCTGAAGTATCGTCATTATATTTTGATAAAATTTCTTTTCTTTCTTCCTCTGTGATTCGCATATTCATAAATATAGGTCTATTTATTTGAAAAATCTAACTATGGCAAAAGCGAAAGGTGGTGCAAGCGTATCAAGAAAAATTTCCTTTGGTAAAAGAAAAGGTGGAGTTGCAAAAAAATCTTACAACAAACACAATCCAAGACCAAAAGCTTACAGAGGACAAGGACGTTAACTTCAATTCTCTGATAAATTAGTTATAATTTTTATCATGTTAGATAAGAAAAGAAGACTCTTCCGCCTAATAGAGTCTTACATCAATGATTACCAAAAAGATGCTGTGGAAGAAATGTATGGTGTGGGTACACGAATAAAAATTCACAGTATGGCTGAATCTCATGCAGGAAAATCAATCTTATTCGAAGCAATAATAATTTTGGGGAACACAATCTCTGAACAAGTAATGGATAGAAAGTTGGCAGACATCTTAATCCAAGATGCGGTGGTATATTTTTTTCCTGACCAATCTATTAAAACTTATGTGAGATGGGATGTTTAGGGAGTTCTTTTTCTCATTTCCTCAAGTAATTCACTATTTTCTTTTTGGAGGAATTCTACTTTTACTGTTAGAGCTGAAACTTTTTCTGTAAGTGATAAAATTGTCGTTCTCATATCGTCCTTTTCTTTTGAACTCAACTGAAGGAGGGCTTCTAATTTAGAAATTCTGTCTCTGCAATCGTCACGAACAAAATCTTCGTCTCTTTCTTTTCTCATGGCTCTTTTTTCGTAGAATCTCCAAGCACTTGTTGAACCCAAAACTGTGACGATGGTTATTAACACCGTCCAAACTGAATCACTCGTCATAAATTAATTTTTCATTTATTTTCATAAATACCGAAAAGTAAATAAAAAATTATTTTTTTATCTGATGAATTTCTGAACTGAGGGAAATAATTATTATTCTTATAGAATAATAATATAAATTATAAAATATAAAAAAACTAATAATACTAGTTCTAGAGGTTTTTAAACAAAATCTACACAACACTCCAAACTTAGAAGAGACTCCACAAAGTTAGTTACTTCGTTTATTGTGATATTTGATTTTGTATAAATGGATTCGGTTTTGTTTTCTATGGATAAAAAGATAGCATGAGAATCAGGTAACCATTGGTCTTTATTTTGGTCATATTTTTGGGTTGGTATTACAACCATTTCTTTGATTATAAGATTGTCTCCGTAAGAAATCTCGAAAGACGATTCAACCAATCTTTTTATACGTTCAATTTTGTCCACGTCATATCAGAATTTAAAACCACCGAATATAAATATTTTTTTGTCCATTCTTTGGGTCCAATCAAAGAAAGGGAACGTCCACCATCAACATCTTCATAAAGGTGGTATATCTCCCCTATAATAGGTTCAAATTTGTATCTTGACTCATAGACCTCCTGTTGTAATAGGATTGAATTTTGAAGGGTTTCTGCGTCTCTAATGAGTTCTTCATATCGTCTCTTAATCACCCTATCTACTTTGTTTAGACCATGACTTTTAAATGCCGTCAAATCGGAAGGTTCAATCTTTGGTGCACCGACATGTGTAGGGTATGGAATACTCTTTGGTTGTAGATTTACCTTATCTATGTGAGATTGTGTCGACATAAAAAAAAATGTCCCAAACGGGACATCAATATAATTAAAATATTTCAAAAAAACAATTACTGACCTTTAATCATCCCAATTCCATGCTTCAAGAATTCTTTTGCTCTTGGTGAAATGTGCTGCATCGCATAAACTTTTTCAATGTCTTTCACAAGTTCTTCACCATGTTCATTTTCTTTGTAAAGCTCTATAATTTTGTCCATTGCTCTACCACATTCTTTCTTTGTTTCATCAAAATAATTGTATGGTTTGAATCCTTTGAGATGATTCATAATTTCGTAAGCTAAATGTTCTCCACCGTCAGAAACTTTAGGATGAAGTCTAAGAGTTTTGAGTAATTCAAGTTTATCAACCAAACCTCGAACACCATTCTTTCTCATCTTAACTCCTTCGATATAGTCATCATCTTCGTCATCACCAACAATCTCCTCTAAAGATTTTGTATTTCCTGCGTGGCAAAATTTTCTGTCTTCAGTTTTTTCAGACTCACTTACTTGATAGATACCTCTAATTCTTTGTTTTTCGTCTTCAGTTAAAATAAATCTTTTACCCATGACTATAAATACTGCATATTATTGAAAATTCAATCATTTAAAATTATGGTGAAGGAATAAAATTTTTTCCTTGTCTGTAAGTTCTTCTTTTGTGAAAGAAAAAGGGTTGTAATTGAATTTATAAAAACAAGGTTTAAAATATTCATAAACTAATTTTGCAGAATTGTGGTCATATGCTTCCTGAAATGAAAAATATCTTAGGTTGTAATAGGGATTGTCGTTGATGAGAGAATGAATTCTTTGTTTTTCGTCTTCACTTTTAATTACAAATGGTAGATTCAGAATATCCTCTAACAAATTTTCGGACCTCACAAAAAAATCGACATTTTGATTTTCGAAAGTCCATTTCTGAAAGAAATTTTTTCCATCGTCATAACGTGGACTGAGAAAAAAGTAAGGACCCTGTGACCAAAAATTATCACGTACCCAATTTTGGAATTTAGTAGAGAAATCTTTCGAATTTTTATATATTGGTTTTTCCAAATAGTATTTTTGGTAACAAGCAAAAACTCTATCATAAGGGTTTCGGATATTCGAGATTACTTTGAAGTTAGAGTACTCCTCATCAATCATATTTTCATGAGATTGTTCATCGGTTTGAAAATTAATCAATTTGTAATTGTTTTTTTCCCTCTTTGAAAAAAAATTATACTTTTCTAAAACTTTTTTTGTAATCGTACTTGCAGTTCGTTCGGGTGCCAACCAAACAACCTGATTTTCAATCGAAACATTCATATTTTAATGAAATTATTAACATTTTGGATTGTGTAAACAGACTCGGCGTGGTCTTCACAATAATCCCAAAGTGTTTTTAAATCCATATAAGGATGTTTTTGTGTTTTTGACCATTTTTTTGCATATGTGTAATCATCGACACTCCATGTGAGTTTTCTTTTTGGTTTTTCAACGAACAAACCCCTGATTTTCAATAAAAATGAAAAAAATACCAAAAGAATTTTATGAATAAAGTCTGGACGTTTCATTGAAGATTTTTTTTGCGATAATTTCCAATCTATTAATTTCTTTTTGGTCATTTTCTGAAACTTCAAAGTTTTTTGCTTTAATTTCTCTGATTTGTTCCTGAATTCTTTGATATTGGAACAGATATTTGTTATAAAGTTCGGCTTTTTGCTCGTTTGTTAGTCTTTGCATGATTGTTTTTTTCTTAAAAATAAAAAAAGGGTACTAAATGTAAATCAAGTACCCTCTTTTGTTTTGTTGTATATTGAATTTAAATCGTCGACCACCTTGAATACTTGGTTTTTGGTATTGTGTTCAATTTTTCGTCCAACTTTGAATAACGAATTCAGTTCTTTAAGTTTTCCTATTATATCGTCAATCGAATCTTCCAAATTTTCATTTCCATTACTCGTATCATAATCAACTGGTTGAACATAAATGTCCAAATCCATTGCAGCACTGTTAGAACCAGTTTCGATAAGTCTATTGTACTGTTTTTCGGTGATTACAATCCTTTTCACAAAAAATTAAGCATTCGCTAAAGTCACATTGATGACGGTAGATGAGTTCAACTCAGACCAACTCAACAATATTTCTTCACCACCCGCTAAAACTTCAACATTTGAATTAAAATTGAAGTCTCCTTTGATTTTGTTACCAGCAATGTTTTCTAAGTTAAGATACACACCGTCTCCGTCTTTGAATAAAACTTTCATTAGACCTAAAAATAAACTACAACTTTCGTCAGAGTATATATTGAAAATTTTATCAGATGAAACATCTAAAAGTTCTACAGTTACGTCTTCCGTATCTCCCGATGGTTTATGAACGTACGAATCATTCAACAATTTAATGAATTTGTTTGATTCATTTCTTACATTTAATGTTGCCATAGTTTGTTTTTATTTATAAATAGTCTATTTTTCTTTAAGAAATATTTATCGATATGAAAAACTTTCTTCTAGTACTATTATTACTACCAATATCCCTGTATTCTCAATCTGAAAAAGACCAAAAGTCAAATATTAGAAATAGCACACAAACTCAATCTACAAATTCGCAAAATAGAGTCACAAACTCTGAGATTTACCAAAAACAAGAGATTAGAAGGGAAACGCAACAAACCAAGCAACCCATCATTATTAGACAACAACCGTATTACGGAAGACAATTTGGGTATGGCTCATTTAACAGATGGAATCAATGGGGGGCACCCTACAATTACATTGATTATTACAGTTGGGATGTAACAGATAGATGGGGATACAGAAGACCTGCGAGAATATATCAACTTTCGGATGGTAAAAGAGATACTGTAATAAGTAAAAAAAATAAAACGAGACTTGGTATCAATTTTTCCTCAGACAATCAAGTTGGCGGATGGGTAACAATAGGTAGAGGTGTTTATTTCAAGGGTCAATTCTCAAAATTTATAAATCAAGATAGGTCAGAGTATTATTCACACCCTGATGTTAATTTTTACAACGCATCGTCAGTTTGGAAAGACCAAAGATTAGAGGATATCACCAAAGGTTGGTCTCTGTACTTGGGTGTTGGTAGAGAATTCAAAAACTTGGGAGTCAACCTATCTTTAGGTTTAGGTCAAGAAACTGAAAATTATCAATTTTTTGATGAATTTTATCAACTTTCCAACAATGGCAAATATTCTTTCAAAAACTTTGTCGATGATTATGTAACAGTCAGTGTGGGATTAACACACGACTATAAATTTCTATCCATAAATGGTGAATTTGACCCTATAAGAAAAACGTTTTGGCTGGGAGCTGGTTTTAATTTTTAGTTTTTTCCTTTTTTCGTTTTTCGTCTTGCCATTCATACCAAAATGCAAGGAGTACAACAAAATTAATCCCAAGGGACATCATAATTTCTTTGAAATCATCATAAACACTCATTGTTAGGTGTATATGCCCAACTACCCAAAACGGCACCGCTAATTTAGACGCAACATACTTTATAAAAAATTTGAAAAATTCCATTATCAATAACTATTGTATTTATAGATACACTTATGAAGAAAAATATAATAGAAGCTGTTGGTGTTCCTCAAAATATTCACGAAACATCTGAAAAAATATACAAAAAAGTATTCGGCTGGGTAAAAAACCTTAAAGAAGAAGATTTGGAACCAGGTGTTGGTGCCCAAAAAGATTTCAGGGGGCAATTTGAAATTGCAGATTTTCCGTTTTCTACAGTAAGGGTAAAACTTGGTGTAGAACCTCACAAAAAAATTACTGAACCTGAGTTAATGTCTATGAGTGTGCAAACACAATCCAAGAAGACAGCAGATTTCAAGTTACAAACAATAAAAAGTAAAACAATCAATATTCTTATTTTAATTCTCGTTCCAAAAGGTTGGGATTATAGTGAACTTCCTTCATTTTTTGAAAAAAATAAGAACGAGATAATTGAAAACTTTAGTCATGAATTAAAACATGCCTATGACCACCATAAGAAAGATTTCGATAGTATGGAGACTAGAGCAATTTATCAAGGTGCAATAGGTTCGGGTATCGGAATTGACGCGGTTGATAGGTTTATTCATGATATCTACTTCACTTCAGCTAATGAAAATTTAGTTAGACCTAGCGAGGTATTAAGTGCAATAAAAGCCAACAAAATTTCACAAAAAGACTTCTTGAACTTTTTGACTAATCACACAACTTATCAAAATTTCAAAAGAATTCAAAATTTTAACTTTGAACAGTTTACTCAAGACATCCTATCTAAACCAAAACAAGTCGATAAATTCTTGAGAAAACTTGGTTTAGACCCAACTACAATGAGAGACAAAACTAAAATTAGAAAAGTTTTGGAAGCCACTTACAATTACATAGTGAATACCACAATTTCTAATTACAGTGATATGCTCAAACAATCTATTTTGGACGAACTTATTGGATTTCAAGGGGAACAACAGGTTATGTTTACCAACTTCATAAAAAAAGTAACAAGGTTCAAAAAACCTGAAGATTTTTACAAATATTATGAAAAACAGTTTAAATATGTTGCGGATGAGATGATAAGAAAAATTTCTAAAGTTTACTCATTAGTCGACAAGTAAGTAATCCTCAACAAAAACTTTACCCTTTCCTTTTTTTAGTGTTAAATATTTTTTGGTGAATCCATACGTAAATCCGTATCTGTTATTAAATTCTAAAAGACCCTTTTTTTTCTTCAAAAAACCTGAAATGTAGTATTCCATAGAACCCTGTTTCCTTTGGATGGTTCTCAGTGGTAAATCAAAGTTCTTTTCAAACCACTCTCCAATCAAATTACCCAAGGTTTTGGATTCTAAAGAAAAAAGATATTGATAAGGTTGAAAAAATTTTTGGTTGTAAAACAGTTGTCCATTGGAATTTACTTGAATAAACCAATCTCGGGTATCCTCTTCGATAATCCAAAAATCACTTTCGTTGGTAAAAATTCCTTTGTTGGAAATATCTTCAACCAACTTATCAAAAACAAATTTTTTTAGATGTGGATGAATCTCAGACATAAATTTAATTATCGACGGTTTTTACAGGCTCTTCGAAATTACGAATAAACCATTTTCTGAATGGTTCTTTCCACATATCACCAAAATAACTGTTCAAAATATTCTCATACTTGTATTCAACAGTCACAGTAGGACAAATTTCTCTAACATAACTTCCAGGGCTGAAATATTCACAGTCATACCACCTGAAACAAGTATCATCATTTTCGTAATCACCGATGTAAAACTCCATTCTCGTCATATCGTCAGCCTCCTCACCAGTCTCATCATTATATGCGTAGGGTACAGTATAATGAATATTATCCACATCAAAAAGCAGGTCCAAATAATTGGTTATAGTCTTTTCTAATTTGGATTCTGAAATTATGTACTTCATTATGCAAGATTTGAGTCAGGTTTTTTGAGTGATGCAAATATAGGTTGACTCATATTTTTAACCTGATTTGCAATTTGAGAAACAGGACCCTCATATTTCGCCGTTGCGTATCTGTGTCCATTTTTATTTACAAAATTATTCAGAAGGTCTGACGCTGTTTTGTCTCCAACTAAATAATCTTTTGCAATCAAATCATAATATCTTTGAATACCGCTTTGTACACTAGTGTGAAATTCATTTTTTCCACTATCAGTATTACCGACGTTGTATGGGTTTTTTGTTCTAATTGGTCTTGCCTCAGGGTTTTTAGAGAACCCTCCCTCTGCTGCAAGTTGTGCTAATGAAAGTTCAACAGGAACGTATTTTCCAAATTTATTTTGAGTGTTTTTTGCAGCATCAGCTAACATTGAACCTTTGATACCCAAAAGATTGGAAGATTTAGATGAGATGAAATTATCTGCAACTTTTTCGTAAGCTTTGTAATCCTCAGGGTTGTTCAAATCCAACTGAGCAAATTCACCAGCAGTATTTGATGAACTTTTAACTGAAGTAGTTTCTGCATCGTCAGAAGATTTTTTATCCATTTTTAAATCTTTCAGTATATCTCCGATAACATCTTTACCTTGACCACCAAAAACATTTCTGACTAACAAATCAGTGAATTCCACTTCTGAAATTAATATTTTGTATTTTTTTCCCATACAAATAAATACAACAAAAAACCCTCTTTTTAGAGGGTGTTTTTTTATTATTGAAGAATCGTAATTGAATTGATTTTGTCTCCTTGTTGAATCTTATCTACGATGTCCACACCTTCAGTCACTTTACCAAAACATGTGTGGTTTTTATCCAAATGTTGAGTATTTTGTCTATTGTGGCAAATGAAAAACTGAGAACCACCTGTGTTTCTACCTGCGTGTGCCATGGATAAAACACCTCTATCATGGAATTGATTAGGTCTGTCTACCTCACAAGGTATTTGATAACCTGGTCCACCCGTCCCTGTTCCAAGAGGGCATCCACCCTGAATCACAAATCCAGGAATTACTCTGTGAAAGTTTAATCCATCATAGAATTTTTTTTCAATCAACTCTATAAAGTTTTTTACTGTTACTGGTGTTGCGTCATCGTACAGGTCCGCAATCATATCACCTTTGTCTGTTGAAATTTTTACTTTAGTCATAATTTAAAAAATATATGCTCTTTTTTTCAAAACATCAACATCTGGTTTTGGATTTGGGGCACTTTCCCATTCGATTATAAAAAGTTGATTGATAAAATAGTCAAATTTTACTTTGTCTATCGATAGATACTGTAGTGCGGAATACAATTCATTTGTTATTGTGTTATTGAATTCTCTAATAACAACTCCCGTCATTTTCTTTTCTAAAAAGAAATCTTTTTTTGTAGAATAAATTTGAATGGAACCTAAAATATTACCATCAACGTTGAATGGTGATATGATAGTGGGACCTATTTTAATGTCCCCAATAGAGAAAAATTTTTCAAATAATGGATTCATATAAAATCCAAAGTTAAAAAATACTTTTAGTTTCTCAAGTGATTGAATTTAAATTCAATTACCGACTTTTCTGGTAGTGGCTCATGGTATCTGTATCTTGGTCCGATAAACTCTCTAAAATCACCTTTCAGTTTTTTTGTTATAGACTTTTCAACTCTTTCCTTAGTCACTCCTTCCAATTCCCCTTTCAGATAATTTTCAGGTGTTTTTACTCCTTTGTAAGTCATGGTGTCTAACTTAAGAACGTCTACTACATCAACATTTATAATAACTTTGTCGCCAGTATCATCTATTGAATTAATTCTGAATTTTGCTTTAAATCCCTGTTGGTTATCATCTGGTTCTCCCCATGTGTATCTACTCTGAGTAAGGGTAGCAAGTCTTTTGTTTTGTAATTCTTGTTCTTTTGATTTCAGAGATTTTCTTTTGTGTTTGATAATGTCTTCGTGAGTCGCACCCATCTCTAACATTTCCATCTCTTTTCTTGTTACAATATAAACTCTATCATCCAAAACATCACTCCACTCTACGGGGTTTGAATTTCTCATTTGACGACCTGTAGAAGACGAGTAGTGTTCGAATATCTCATACCATCTATCGTTTTTGAAAATGTATATTGGATACCATCTGTATGATTTTACAACGTAGTATGGAACACCTTTGGCATCTTTAGACCAATATCCCTCCAAGTTTGAACCTTTAAAGGGTAGTTGAGCAACTGTATATAAATCGGCTTGAGTATTACGAGTTGTTTTTCCCTTCATCTCTCGAGGGTCAACAAAGTTTTCCTTTGTTATTGAACTATAATCACCGTCCTTTCTATAATTTAGAAGGTATAATTCAAGGAGATAAAGCTCATGTCCTTTTGGTAGGTTCATATAATCAGTTAAGCCCTTGATTACGTCCAAAAGTTGTGCTCTTGTTTTTTTGGTTTTTTTCTCTTCATTAAGGAAACGAAATAACTTTACAATACGAGGTTCTATAACTTTCTCGTCTTGTTCAAAAATAAATTTATATTTCTCTAATAAATCGACTAATCCCATTCTAAACTATTATTGTGTTTTACATTTTTCAGTTGCCATGTCCGACAAAACCTTTGAATAATATTTTACATTTCCCTTTAAGAATGCACCATCTGTTGATAATGTGTTGCAGTTTGCCGTTAAGTCGAAATTGACGGTTCCTTTCAATTTAACCTCAAGATTACCACCGTTGTTAGTCATGGATTCAAATTGGTATGTTGCATACTTATTTTTCAATTCTTTATCAGTAAATAAATCTATGTTTTGACCCGCAGCAATATTACCTACAACTGCTTGAGCTTCGGGAGTTGTGCTTGTGGTGATATCACCATAAGCAGCAAATTTAGTTGGTGTAGTTGGGGTAGCTGTTGTTGCGCCCTCTTCACCCTGCTCGGAGATAAGTTTAATTAGTTTTTTGTACTGTGTTTCTTTGATAATGTATCTCATGATTGGTATTTTTTTAAAACGAGATGATTTTCGGCAATTCTCTTGGCCGTTTTTATTCCCGATTTCTTACTTCTCATCGGTTTTGGTTTTTTTGATTTCTTAGCCATCTTAAATTTCTATCCTTATTTTATTATCAGGGAATCCCAATTTTGAAAAATATGACTTAACTTTATCTCTAAGAGCACTTCTACCCTGATACGATGGGTAACCCTTAAAAACGAATTTCATTTCTGCACCTTTTGTGTTTGGTTCAAACCTAATACTTTTTAAATCTTTAGATTCGGGAAAACTACGAATTTCTTTTTTTATAACTTTATTTAGAACGTCTTTTACCCACGACTCAAGACCTACGAGTTTAGGTTCTTTTACCTCAATACTCAACTCGCCATGAGCTGGGTTACCTATTTCTATTCCCAAATAATTTTTTACAAAATCGTGGATTTTTCTTTCCAAATTATGTGTGTTAATGTGATTGGCGTTAGGAGACAATAACATCGTCGCAAATGGAACATCAACGAATACTTTAACGAATTTTGGGTCATCCTCCACAAACCTTACACTTGCATATTCGGGTAATTCTAATTGCTCAATTATCTCAGGTAATATTCTACTATATTTTTCAGTAAATTTTTCTTCGGAATATAAAGTAGGTAATTTATAACCACCCCTACTTACAATCGTCTTTACAATTCTATCAATATCCCACTTACTAATTTCATAATCATTATAATCGTCCATGTTACGATAATCAGCACCAGTCATGTCTATCAGAAATGGTTTGGAATATTTTTTTATTAAAAATCCAAAAGGATATGACCAAAATTTTTCAGGAGTGTTTTTTCTAATCCAATCCATGTAGATTTGGACGAAGGCTGCCATATAATCAAGTTCATCGTATTCAAGTTTAGCTTGTTCTACGATGTTCTTGATTACTGAAATTAGTTCTGATTCTTTAAGAAATATCTTGGACGCCATATAGAATAAATATGAAGAAATTTAATCTTCTTCTCCACAGGTATCCCTATAAAGTTCCAATAACTCAAACCCGAATAATTCTTTGATATAGTCGTAGATAAAACTATAAATTTCGTCATAATCTTCGCCCAATGATAAGTTTTCTTCTACAGTCAAAAAATCGTCACAAGCCCAAGAAATTATGTTATCAGCATATTCGAATTCATCACTAAAATCAGAACAAAGTGTAGGCTGTTGTTGAATTGATTGGTCAACAAATGTTTTGAGATTATCATCCCCCATTCTTCTTTTTAACCATAAAGGAATACTGTTCATAATATCATATATCTAATACTTCTCGAAAATAATTCGGGGAATCCAAAAACTGAAATGATTTGTCGAATTGTTTCTGTGTGCTTATCTAAAATTAAGTCAGTATCAAAGTCATATTTTCTTTTGATTTTTGCTGGTATTGCCAACATGATTGTTATCAAAGGTCTTCTTCCACTCAAGTGGTCAATTATGAAATCAAAGTCAACTATTTCACCTTCAGTTGCATCATTTATTGCTTTTGAAATTTTCTCTCTATTCTTCAGTAAATCGTCAAAAGTATTCATGATTAATCGTTAGTTTTTGCATTGAGTGTACCTCCAGCGTCAAACGTGCTAAACTTAAGTCCTGCATACTGAGCTAACTCAACCATTTTCGCCCTTAAATTATGAAAATATAGTTCACCGTAAGACTTATCAACCAATTCTTTACTAATCGAACCACCATCCCATCCATTTTCAAGTAAGGGAGTTTTATCTATTATAACGTCACAATCATAATCAATAAAGTTTTCACTCATAGAGTATGGTCCCATTTTTCTTTTAACTAAAACTTCAACAGCCTTGTTAGTTTTGAAATCCAAAATGTGTGGATATGATAGAGGCATAAGATTATCCCAAACCTTACTTAATGGTCTAGTATAGTCTTTGACTATATTTTCTGATTTATAGTCTGCACTCCAACTCATTTTTAAGTACCTACTTTTTTTACAACACCTTTAGTACCTTGTTGTATATCCCTTGCTTTGGCACCTGTATAATCAAATTCACCTCTTGCGGTGTTAGCCCCAACGTCGGCAACTTTAAGATACTTACCATCATTATTATATTTGAAAAGTTTCTTTCCACCTAAGTAGGCTAAATATAAATCGCCATATGCGGTACCAAAATTCGAATCAACCCATCTTAAAAAATCTTCAGTTGGACTTTCTTTAAACCTACTGTTGGATTCTTTCTCAATATACTTCAATGTTGTTTTTTCTAATTCTTTTCCAACATATTCTCCCACTTCTCTTTCAGTTAATGAAGCAACTTTAGAAAAAACTGCAGGATTAAATCTACGTGCAAGGATTGCTGAAGTTCTTAGGAGTGTTGGTGATACTAATGAAGAAATTAATGAGCCAACTTTTTGAGAACTTCCTTGTAAATTTTTAGAAAACCACTCAACTATTTTAGTATAATAAGGTTCAATTTTAGAAATTATGTTTGAAACCCAATTAATTCCCATCTTGTCTTTCATAAATGTAGCTGCTTGTCCGAACCAATTCATTAGAGTTTTAAAACCACCAATAATAATTTGAATAAATGGTTTTACTGAAGTTCCCGCACTACTTTTCATTAATGACGCTAAGAAAGCTTCCACTGAAGTGAAAACCTTCCCTGCGAAGGCAGATAATGGTTTTCCCAAATAACCTGAACTAACACAACAAATAATATCAATTAATAAATTTCCTAAATAACCTGTGTTACCATTAACAACGACTTGATATAAATCATAGAGACCCATTATACCCCAAACAATCGTAACTGCAAGAGCACCTGCTCCAGTAAAAGACAAAGCAATTTGTATTGCAGTTCCAACACCACTGAAAAGTGCTTGTCTGATGTTTTCCATCACATAAGTAATACCTTTTTCTTTGATGTAGTTAATTGCATCAGTTAAACTTGAACTTGCTTGTTGATTATAGGTCTTCATCGCGTCTCTTTCTATTTGAGACATAAACCTTGACTCAGGTTGTTCAACAAGTGTAACTTTTAAAGACTCCAAAATGAAATGATGAAGTCTTTCTAATTCTTTTGAAAAATCATCTATTGACTCATTGAGTGCGTTTAAAAATCTATTGCTGAAATTTTCTAAAATTTCTGAGTTATTTTCGAACAAACCAAGGGCATAATCATTTTGAACATTTCTCAGATAAATGTTTTTGTCTACTCCCACCAGCATTGAAATATGATGTAAGTGAACTTTCTTTTGGAAATCAAGTTCCTCTTGTATGAATGAAAATTGTTCTGATAAACTTGTTGGATTAGTTTTTTTGTATCTTTTCGGAACAAATTTTTCGTGTAAACTTAAAATTCTATTTTTTTCTGACTCTGATATGATAAGTGAATTGTTCATTGAATATAAATACCTCTATTAAAATTTAAAATTGAATATAGACCCGAACCCTTTGTCTTTGGTTAAATCTCCATCTTCAGTATCTTTATCATCCTCGGGTTGAACGGTTCCAACGTTGACTTTATTCAGATTTAAGTTACCTCCACATTTGATTGTTCCGTCATCATTTATAAATTCTCTGATGTTGTGGCCCGTCTCGACTCCAATGTGTAAATGGTCATATGAACTACCTGGAAAATCCATAACGTAACCCAATAACTGACCACACTCAACTTTATCTCCTTTTTTTACCTGACCGTCTTGCAAGTGAGTATAATACACGTCAGGAAGATTTCCATCACTTTTTACAGTAAAACCTAATCCGAAAAGTTTTTTTCCATTTTTCTTAATAACCTTCGGTCCATAATCGTTGTATGTGATTACTGTCCCTGGTGCTACAGCATAAACTGGGTCACCAATCTCGGCTTTAATATCCCAAGCATTGTTACTTGCCCATCCACTTTGTCCTCTATGGGCTCCATCTCGTGGAATTTTTATATCGTTATCTCCCATTATTCTATCTGATGCGTTGGGGGCTTCATTCATCCTCGACTTAATTAACCTTAGTAATTGTGATTCTGTTAAAATGTATTTCATAGTTAAAATGATTTTTCAAAAAATTTTTTTGCTTCATATCTCGCGAGACCTTCCAAATAATTTTCCACGTCTCTAGCATTACCAAGATATGCTAATATACCCTCTTCAACACCCATTACTTTATTACCTTCAGAATAAGCAATTTTATCATGTCTTAATTCATAACAATGATATGAGATATATTCTTTTCTATCTTTATAGTGGACAATTACTTCAACACAAACACTTTTTTTACCGTTGTGATTCCTGTAGGACCTTGAAATATCAACAGATACTTTCATACCCATCTGATTCATAAATTTAATAATTGATATTACAAAATCTCTTTCCATACATATAAATACTCAAGTAAAATTATGTTTTCTATAAAACAAAAAAAGGGTCTATTGAGACCCTTTTCTAGTAATATTCTTTTGAATTACAATCCCCAAGCTGGGTTTGCAATTATTAACTTTCCGTCTTCTTCTCTTGGTAAATCTCCTAAATCTTGATAACCTGCATATTCAATTTCATGAGGGAAGAATTTTTTTCCTTTATACATGATATAATTGTCTCCTTCTTCTTCATCTTTTCCAATATGACTATATCCGTGTTTTTTCAAATGTGTTTTTGCTGCATCATCTACAGTTGGTCTACCAAAGTTTAAATCCCAAAAACTTTCTTTAGTCTCTTGTTTTGTTTCCATCATCTCCCCCATTCCTCTACGCTGACCTTCGATATTACTAATTGTTGATTTGAAAATCCATTTAAGGTCGTCAAGGGCTGATTCAAAACCTTCTTTATTTTTTGGTCCATCAGGATTACGAGACATCATGAATCTATAACCTAAATCCATAATTTGATTAATGTCTGCAGTGTCTTTGAACTCTTTCTGTTCAGCAATAGTTCTTGATTCTTTAACTAATGTTTTAACATCACCCAACTTACCTTCAACTAAATTTCTAAACTTTTCATTTGAAAGTTTCATACCACCTGTATGCTGTTCGCGGATTGCATTTTTTTCTTGCTCCGACAAATTATTTAAAAGATGCTTCATAAAAATGTTTTTTTATATAAATACTCAGATATGAATTAATATTCAATTTTAGTTCATCCACTTACTGATTACTTGGCCATCAGGTCTTACTACCGCAAAACCAGTTTTTTTGTTTGGTTCGATACCGATATAAGGTAAAAACTTTTTGAAGTGATAATCAACCAAATAATGTGGGTCTAACTCCTTATCATAGAGATTATCTTCATCCATCTCGGGGTCATTCACATAGATTCTTAAAATAAAATAACCTATATCCTCGAGTTCATAAACATCGATATGGTCTACCATAGGGTAGATATCTTTGATGTTACTTTGGTTGACGTATTTTGTTAATGGTTTATTAATGTATTTGGCAACTTCATCCAATTTTGAGTTTGCAATCTGATAATGTCTAACTGTAGGATATGTAATTGTTCCCTCCACTTTTTATTTTGTTTCAGTTTTTTTCAACTTAATTTGGTTTCCCAAAATAGCCAATATTACACCTAAAACAATTGAAATCTGATTGTCCAAAAACCCATCTGCAATTTGGGGATATAATGTATCTATTAAATAAGAAATTGGTCCACCAAAAAGGGCAAGGTTTAAAAAGCCAATCGACGCAAGAGTTCCAAATACACCATTTTTGATTTTATCTTTAACACTAAGCTTTTCATCATCTTCGGTCATTTCTAGAGAATTTTCCGAAGAAGTTGAATCAACTAAGTCATCAGCAATTGATATTGCAGTCAATGGGTTAGTATTTGAACTTATTCCAATTGAACTCAGGGTATTTTGGACATTTGATAATTCTTTAGGTGTTAACATGTTCAAGGCTTTATCTACCATCCTATTCAATTTTGGGGAATGAACGATTTCAGATGCAAGTTCAAGTTGTTCTTGTTCTTTGATGACTCTTTTTACAAGTCTTGTTAACTCTGATTCGGTAAGTCTTATTACTCTACTCATAAATTATAAATTACATTCTGTGTTTTATATATAAGATAACATCTCCGAGTCTATTCCAATCTTCGTCTTGAATGATATCCCTTAACCATGAGATAAGATAATCTTTTTTCTTCATCACTTCGCCTCTCAAGTCACCAGAATAATCACTTAGTCTAACATCTTCGTCGCCAGCTAAATCTTTTTGTAAATTACGTATTTGTTCGGTACCATAACCTATTCTACGCTCGTCATCCTCTTTGATAATTCTCTTAACCAATTTTTGTAGGTCAGACTCGTTCAATTTAACAATTTTTGGCATAATAGTTCTTTTATAATAAATACAACACGTAACAAAAAACCCTCCAAAGTGGAGGGTTTAATTAGTTTTCATAAGATTTCGGTGATGGTAGGTCTGAATATTCACACCATAACTCCTCACGTTTCTTTCTGAGGTCTTCTTTTACGTCATCAGGAAAATATACTCCATCAGATTCCATGTCTGCAATTGTCTTAGAAACGGCCTTATATAGGGTACGTTTTTCTTTTTTGGGAATCTGTTCATCTTCAAATAACTTAGCCATCAGGTTAAAAAGGTAAACTCGCGGTCCTCCTTCTTTCTGAGTTTTGTAAGAGTTTTCATCAACACTACTAAGTTCTCTGTATACGACAACCCCGAACACAATGAACAAAGTGCTGATGATAGATGTAAGGATGAATATTTCTAAATTCTCCATTGTTTATTTTCTTTTTGAATTGATAAAGTTAAGAAGTCCGAGTATTGTAGGTGGCCATAAACCGATAAAAATCGCTTTAAGGGGGTCTCCGTGAGATAGGTATATATATTCTGAAACAAAAATACATACCACACACAAAATTAAGATTCCGAGTTCGGAAATTGAGAATTTTTTCATTTTTTATAGTTTTTTAATGAGTTGTTTACGTTTTCGATTGTAACCAAACCCAAATAGATAACAATCAAAATTACAAAAAGTTTTGTAAGTCCAATACCAATCATAAATTATTTTTTTTCTTGTAAAGTTTCTACCAAAACCCACCCAAAGAACATAATACCAATGGGGAGATTTAATGATACGGCAAAAGATACAGATAGTCCAATTCCAATAATTGTTTTGATGTAACGAAGACCATCGTTAATAATTCGTTTTGCCCAAAAGTTATAAAAGTTATTCATATAAAGATTTTAAATTATTTCGTAGTCGATTTCACCATATTGGTCAAGGTCATCGTTTTCATCGTGAGTTGAACCATCGGGGTCTTCTTGAACCTTTCTATAGGCTTCACATGAAGACCTTGCCATCACTGTATGTGTCCATGATTGAACACAAGTTCTTGAAGCTTGGATTGTATACTCCGACTCCTCATTATCCTCCCAACCTTCCTCGTCTTCACAATCGTCTGTAATAATATCTTTTGTTTCTTCAGGAACTCTACCAAACTTATCAATTGATTCCATTAAGCTGTTTCTGAAATCAATTAATTCCTTGAGTGAGTAAAATCTAAAGGCATAACTTGAAGCACGTGAACCGTTTACACTAATTTCTACGTACTCTTTTGACCCTTCCTCAGCACCGTCATAATGATATACACCCAAATCAGATGGGTTATAATATTCAAGCGTACTATCTTCAACATATAGATATGATAAATCCCATTCATCAGGATTTGAATCTTTCATTTCCTGGTATTCCTTTTCAAGTTCTCTAACTTGGTTAAGGGCTTTAGAAAACTTTTTCTCAAAAGAGTTTTTCCATTTCTTTGAATATTCTGCCATATACTTTTTTTTGAAAGTATAGACAAACAAAATTACAAATCAAATAAAAACCCTCCGTTGTGGAGGGTTTAAATTTTTAATGTCCTTTCTTGTGATTATCCCAAATTGGGAATTTGAGACCCACAGTTTTCAGTTGGTTATCCGTTGATTGCGAATAAACAATACTGATTGGGGTTTTCTTGATTGGTCTAATATCAACACCCCACATTGCCATAGTTGGGTGGTTTTCCATATAACAAGCAGATAACATTGTACCTACTCTGTTTTTTAGAAAACCATATCTTGCTCCAACCATTGCGATATCATAACCACCAATAGTTTTGGTAAAAGATACGTGAGCCGCCACATTTTTTGTAATGTGTTGCATTGCTTCTACTTCCAAATAACCTTTATTTTTTCCGTGGAGGTTCAAATTACCACCCGTGATAGAAACCATCTGTCCAAATGATACAGATGAAACAAACATTAACATGATAAATGAAATCTTTTTCATAGTATTTTTTTTATAAATATACTACGAAATATACAATAAACTATAGTTCGTTATCCAAATCCATTAGTTCAACACCCAAAGTGTTTTGGAAATGTCCGAAGTTATCAATATAGGAAGCAAGTTCCTTAAGTTTTTTTGCAACACCAGAATAATGAACACCATCAGCCCTATTGGATTTATTATCCTTGTAATATAAAGTATGGGGGATAGGCCTATCAGTGTAAACCTCAACAACATAGTCTGTTAAATCATCATCATCACCTTTTCTTACATAGACCCTAAAATCAAATGGCTCGGAATCAAAATTATCTACAATCCATTCATTAGCGAACGTGTTATATATTCTTGTTAATGCTTTGGATAAATCAGAGAGTTTCATAACAAATAAATATCATAACTTAATTCTCTTCCCCATCTTCTTTATCATGTCTACGTAAATCAGATTTTTCTAAACGTTCGACGTTAAATTTTCTATCCGAAAGATTTCCAAATAATGCAATCAATAATACTTCCAATAAATTCGAGCGTAACGGGATGTAGGATATAATCTTGTTGAAATGTTTTGTAGAAATATTCAACTCGTGGTATGCGCGGTCAAAGGTAAAAACTGTCTCACCGTCTTTATCCCAAACTATAACTTTACGTTGTGGGGAATCACCATGCAATTTCCACCATTTTCCTTCCCAAGAATCATCAATCTCATTTCTTATTTCAAATGGTCCAAAAATACTCTCAATAAGTTTTAAAGCACGTTCAGGTGTTAGACTATATTTCATCAACAATAAATATCACAACCAAGTTTCACCCTACGAATGTATTTTTTTTGCTCCACCCATTGCGGAACGGATAAGAGCAGTAACATATGTTTCTTTGTATTTCTCCATCTGAATATGTTCTTCTTCAGTCAATGGTGGACCTGTCGGAATCTTCCGAGTTTCAATTCGGATTAATTCCACAGAATATGAATTATTTTCATTCATATCCAAAAAATAATAAGAAGAAATAAAAAAACAAAATTAGACGACCCAATTGTCTGAGATGTTTAATTCAAATGTGAAAATACCTTTCTAATCTTCTTAGGTAGAGAATTAAGAGTAATAACCTTTGCTTTAATCGTATCTAAACCCTTTCTAACCGCTTTTTGGGCTCTATGATGTCCATCGATGATTGTTATGAACTTACCGTCATCATTCACAAAAATCAATATGGGGTATTTTAAGTCCGCCTTTTCAATTTTGGCAATCTCTTCATCATTACCATTCCAAGTCAAAAGATGAGGTTCTAATTTCTTCACAGATAATTCCTTAACGGGTACATCTTTGGTTGCATCCAATAAATCCATAAGAGTTATCTTATCACCCCTTTCATTCTCCCATGATGTATCATGAAGACCCTCAATCAATTTTAATTGTCTTTCTGTAATTAGATATTTCATCAACAATAAATATCACGACCCAATTGTCTGAGATGGTCCCAACGACGGGGGGATATTCGGTCCGACGAAGTCGGTCGGGGACGGCGGTCGGAGGATTTCGGGGGAAAATACCGACGGAGTCGGTTTCGGTTTGCGAATACAGACCAAAAAGAAGAATAAAAGATATTAAATCTTAACTACATCGTGGCAAAGAAGCTCCCCCTCAAAATAAATGTCCAAAGAACATAAAACGCCACCACCAAGATACTGAGAAAGTTCGCTCATTCTTGTGGTGAGAGCATTCATCAAAAAATTACATGAAACCATTCCCGTTTGCTCTTCAGCAGGTTTCAAATACACCTTAGCGAAAATTATAACGGGTCCCAATTTCTCAAGCCATATAGATTCAATCTCGGGGAATTCATCCAAAAGAATGGAATTAAATAATTTCTGATATGATGATAAAGGTACTTTCATATTAATCCATATCCCACTCAAACATTTCCCTTACAGGTAATCCTGAATTATCTTCAAACCATTTAACAAATACAGGTTTCCATGCATCACCAAAGAGACTATTAAGTTTTTCTGATACCCATGTTCTAACTAAAAGCTGTTCTCTACCTTGCCCACGATAAGCATACGCCCTTTTATCATTAATCTCAAAATCATAAAACCCAAACTTTGCAATGTCCTTTTTATAAAAGTCATGAAGAGCAGGTCCCCAATTATAATCGGGGTGATAATTGTTAGTGAGATATTCATAAATGAAATCATGAAGACGAGACTCGGATATAAGATATTTCATTACAAATAAATACTATATCCCCCAACTATAAAATAGCTCCGTGGATTTGTTTTGTTCCTCCCATGAACTGTCTTTCAAATTCTATGTCCTGTGAATTAATTAAATTTTCAATATTAACTTGAATCTCATGTTCTGAGACATTTGCTTGTTTTAATACTTCAGTTAAAATCTGAATATCAATTTCGTTGGAGAGTTTTTTTGCGAGTAATTCCTCTACGGTCATTTATTATCAGTTTTCATTTTCCATATGATATACACAATTCCCATAACGACAACCAAACACGCGACCCCAATTAAATTAAAAAAAATTTCACTATCCATTTAACTCTTGTCTTTTTTATCAAACAAATACTCATGAAGGATTGTCCCTCCAAATATGAGAATAGCAACCCCAAAAAAAATTATCATTGAATAGTCCATATACTACTTTTTACAAAGATAGACCATTTTTATAAAATTTTCCAAAAATTTTTTTTTGACTATAGGGGACCTTTTTAAAAAGGGGGGTCATGTTTAAGATAAAGACTCTATCTTATTTAAAACTGAAACAACAAGTGGGGAACCTTGTCCCATATAATTGGTGAGGTCATCAACAACTCCAAATAAATTGGAGTCCTTATTCCCCACCTCATCAAGACCTGCAAATAATCCAAAGATAAATGTTGGAAGAATTGTAGATACCCTTCCATTAAGAAGAGACTTATTTCTTTTTGTAATTAACTTAAAACCCTGACGTTTCATAAAACCAAGAGTCCCCCAAAATGAATCGATACTCTTTGAAGCAGATGGAATAATAACTGATGAAATATATTTCTGCGTAGTTGGTGAAATCTGTGATGAAGTCTTTGCGTCATTTTCAAGATATCCCTTTAAACCATATAAAGCATCAAACAATGGTTTCCCATGTTCCATCACCATGGATGGTTCAATATTATCATACTTCTTTAAGGAAGAAAGAAATTTCTCCCTTCCGATATTAAACGCTCTATCCCATTCGGTCTTGGTCATACAAATAAATATCACAAATAAAAAACCCCTCTATGTAGGGAGGGGGTTGAATTAATAATATATAGAACAATAAGCATTGAGGATAAGCTCATCGGGAAATTTATATTCAAACCATCTTTGGAATATTCCCTCAGTTTCAGAATCATTCATGTTCAAATAATTTTTAACTGTTAAGTACAGTTGTTGTTTAATCCCCAAGTGGTGGTCCACAAATTCAAAGACTAAGTCTTCATTTTCATCAATCATTTCAAAGTCCCCTTCTTTAGCATTCACATTTGTTGAATCAACAACGTGAAGTTCCCCCACCGTATCAGTGATATACTTATCAATTATTTTTACAAGTCTTTGTTCTGAAATTATATAATCCATGTTCAATAAATAGGAAATTTTCCCAAAAATTTTTAAATAAAAAAACCCCCTTCTTTTCAGAAGAGGGTCTTGTTTTAGAAAATATTATTTTATTATTTCTTTTCTCTTTTTGAATTCACACAATCACTAAGTTCATTGAACTCTTGGAAGAGAGTCTTTCCTCCCAATCCTTTATCAACGATGTTAGCCAATAGGGTATTCATAACATTCATTTTTTTATTTTCCAAGTTATCCAAAAACCCTTCCATCTTATATAAGTTCCTTTCTTTGATACAAGCTTTCATGTGTTTTCTAAATTCCTTAGTCTTTTCTTTCATTTCATCAGACATCTCCACCTCACCTGTGAAAAGCTTTCTTAAATTTTCATCATCAGGCATTTCCAAATCCTTTGGGTCAATCTCAATTTGGTTTTGTTCTTCTATAATCTTTTTAACGATTCTTTTCAAATCCGATTCCTTCAATTTTATAATTTTTGCCATGTTTAAATGTTTTCAATAAATACTTCAAAAAAGGGTAATTTTTTCCCAAAAATTTTTTTTGCGTCATCCAAGGTATTATCCCCCCCAAACTGACGTTTTGTCCTATAGTAAGGGGGGATACGGGGGGAGGGGCCCCCACCTTGGGGGGTATGCCCCCATGCCGAAGGGGGGTGATGTGGATAAATAGTTATCCCCACCCCCTATGTGGATAAATAAATTTGGTTTTGTTAAAATGACGTTTTGTCTCGTGGTGTGAAGACAGCATCTTCAGGAAGGTTCATCTTAGGGATTACCCATGACCCCACCACAAAGGTTCTATCTTTATCTATCTTAAGGTCTGTGGGAATGGCGGGGGACTTGGCAATTTGTCTCATGGTCTTTTCCATATCCTCTTGTATGTCGTTTGTTTCATCACGAGGTACATCATATATTGTTGTGAGGTATGCTGTGTTGTAAGCGTATGGTTCGTGAGTATGGATGAAGTTATTATTCCCTTCGAGATAAAATTTCATGAATGAGTTAAATGGCCACCCCGTCTCACGTTGTAACATGTAGGGGTCTATGAGCACGTTTAAAAATATTAGGGCGTAATTATTTATCTCCTCATCGGTGGGGAGAAGAATATCTATGACCCATGGGAACTCACGTTTAATAATTTTCTTAATGAGTTTGAACTCATAGGAGTTTTCTACTTCTTCTCTTGTGACGAACCTACTTGAATCATTAAACATGAAAAATTAATTTGGATATATGATAAATAGTTAGGACCTTTGATAATCTAAATCTTAACTAATATGAAGAAGTTTATTAAAGCAATTGTTATCGGGTACGTTGTGTTGTGGGGCGTTCAGTGGATGAAGGACCTTTTCCGTGATGAGAACATTAACACTCTTGATGACGTGAAGCGTCTGTTGAAGGAGAAGTTATAACCCCGCCTTCGTTATCTGATTTCTACACTCACTTATAATCTGAGCTGGGGT
>SXGQ01382182.1_pt1 | contig 60568 bp, 46 predicted proteins | sample 3178371 | NCBI WGS metagenome assembly SXGQ01 (sample SAMN11356859, study PRJNA531348) | freshwater metagenome | isolation source: freshwater sample F1-20 | place: China: Fuxian Lake, Yuxi | collected 2017-12-25
AAAGCGACTACACGTTCATTAAGCCCAGCAGGAGGAGCTGGCACATGGATGCCATACTGCCGGGCATGATCAACGTGGACAGCATTGACATATGCCTGGCCATAGACGCTTCAGGTTCCATATCCGAGGCACAATGCAGAGATTTCCTGAGCGAGATCCGCGGCATAATGGAACAATACAAGGATTTCAAGATACATCTTTGGTCATTTGACACCAAGGTTTTCAACCCAAAGATATTCACTCCCGACAACATGGATGAGCTGACCGATTACGTGATAGGTTCCGGTGGTGGCACTGACTTCATGTGCAACTGGGAATTCATGAGAGAAGAGGGCATAGAGCCCAAGAAATTCATCATGTTCACGGATGGCTGGCCTTTCGACAGCTGGGGTGACAAGGACTACTGCGACACCATATTCCTCATCAACAACAGCTACGAGAGGAACATACAGGCCCCATTTGGGATGACGGTGAACTATGAGGATTAATGCAAAAAATTTCCATCCAAGGAAACTAGAACGCATACCCCCGCATTTCAAGACCATTACGGTTCCAAATCTTATAGAATATCATCAACACAAGACCACCCGCTGGATACACGCAAACTGTAATGGCAGGTTTGCCGTGGTAAATGATGTGCAATACCAAAATGATCAAATTACCACAATGACCAAAATTGGCTTTGAAGAGCCCAGCGACCTCACCATGTTCGTGCTCAGCGGCATGGCTCAAAATATGTCAATCTAGACATTGACCTTGCTAATTAACTTTGTTATAATTGTATTGTAATTGCAATTAGGAGAAAAAATGACAACAAAAAAAATAAAAAAAGAAGCGAAAATCCCAGCAACAAAAATAGTGGCCCAAACAAAGGCCCCACAAGCACAACCACAAACATATTCACAACCACAAGCACAACCAGTGAATTCAAATGCTACAGATCTCAACATCGCTGATCTTAAAAATTTAGCCACTATTATTGATGTGGCCTCCTCTAGAGGAGCTTTCAGAGCCAATGAGATGGCCTCAGTAGGACTTATGTTTAATAAATTGTCAGCTTTCTTGGCCAGAGTGGCTCCAGAAACCAAACCCGAAGAAAATAAAACTGCGTCAGCCACAGCTGCCGCTGGAAAGTAATTAATGCTTAATCTTTATGATAGAATGGTGATGGACGCCAGTGCGGCAGAAACACAAAAAGAAACGAAATATTTCAAGCATTTAGGCGAACTTAAATCAGACAAGACCAAGGTGATTATACTATTCCGCTTGGTGCCACGAGAACCAGAAAAATGTCTTGTTGTGGGACCTAAGTTTTTATCAGACATACAGCACGCAGACATCATGAGAGCTTTGGAGAGCAAAGATGGACAAAGTAGTTTTGAATTAGGCACGCATCTAGGCAAGATAAAATTTTCTGATGGAACGGAGATGTTATCATCCTTGCACATTGAGAATTACATCAAAAAAATATATACAAACGAAGTAATTGTTACGTATGGTCCTGGCAAGGATGGAAAGATTGCTCTCGACCAACTTAATAAAATGATAGCCGAAGACATGAAAATGTCATTACATGAGCTGTCGCTTATAGACGCCCCAAAGACAGCCAAAAAAAAAAAATAACAATGCCAAGGAAGCTGCCAAGAACTAAGCAGACCTGGGTGCAGCTAACTTCCGAGTTTGTGAAGGAATGGCCTGAGGTTTTGGAAGGCATCAAATACAGCAATATGCCCATAGGCTACGTCAAGCACTGCGACATCACCCTGAAGAACAACGTCACCATACACTACGACGTGGAGAAGGAACTTCAAAGTAAGAAGTCTCAACTAGAAGTTGCCAGCACCCTGAGAAGATATATAAGGAACAACTACGCCAATGTTAAACATGTGGATCTGAAGTTTGACATACCAAAGTTAAAAAAAGAGATGCAGTCAAAAACTTCAAACTTGTTGGGGAAGACTTTCAAAGATTAGCAATATTTCTTTTTAAATAAATTGTCGACGAACTGCCATTCGTAGGATTGGAATAATTTTTCAAAATCATCAGAATATTTTTCTACAAAATCCACAGCATCTTTGTAGGCGTCACGCACATAGTTGGCATTAAGCATGTCTGATTCCGTGTACCATTTCAATAGGATGTGATTGCCTTCCACTGTGGGATTGGTCTTCTGCGCATGTAACAACTTGACAACTTCTCTGAATGCGGTCCGATATGCCACACGTGGATCACGATAAAACGTGGTTTCAGCACTCAACAGTTTGACATGATCATGCTGCTGAGACAGAGTAAAATCTAATCCAGTGCCCATGTTCTCCAGCACCATCTTCTTGTTGTATAGTATTATGGCCTGGTGTCCATAGGTATAATTTATCACGGGATTAAAACAATCAAATATGTAATGTCTTGGCGATTTTAAAGTGTCGGGCACAAAATCAAAGCCAAAGTTGGGATTGGTTCTTATCTTGGCGAACACGGCATAGAAATATTCTGTGTCGCTTATGCCGGCCGCTGCTTTGTAGGCTTGATTCCTGCCCTGCACTCCTGCTATGATCTTGACTTGGTTGGGCTTGGCTTGCGTGGCCAACAGCAGTGCCTTATAATTCTCTGTGTGCTGTGGTTCGTTGTTGTGTATGAACACTATGTCAAAGTGTGGCTTGGCCGATGAATTCTTAAGAAATAATTTTGGCGAATATTCATGCAGTTCTTTCTTGATGGGGAATCTGGGCACCAAGAGGTTCAATCTATTTTCGTCCAGGCAATACAGTTTCACGTCCTCCCAGAAAGAAGGCATGTAATTTACAACAAGATTATGTCCATGCTGTTCACAATCATATGGATAATAATAATGGTAATAATTCACATATAGTTGTGTTTGTTCCGACACTTGTTCGGTGAGTGTGTTGTAATTGAAACATCTCATGGGCCATGCAGAGTACCCCAACACAGCGGCATGATAATTAATGTCTTTGAAATCCCTGAGAAATTTTAGTTCAGGTGCCTGCACCAAAAATTCTTTACATGGTATTAACAGCGTGTCACCTTCTTTCTGCTCTGCGTTGTGCCAAACATGCAGTTGTTTATCTTGGTGCTGTTCCGGAATGTAGTCAAAATCAAATGTGCTGTAATCTATCAGCGTGGACAACAACCACACGTGTGAAGTTTTTGCAGTTGGCACCAGAGAGCGCAGTATCTCCATGTAACTTTGTACGAAAGATATAATCCTGGCATGGGGTATGCGTTGCTTTATGATGTTCAAGTTTTTATCACTGTTATTAAAATCTACGCAGATACAATCAAATGCCATGGAAGTCTTTTATCTTTTTACACACATAATCTATCTCGTCATTACGCAGGAAAGGATAGATCGGCAAACTGATTGATTTGCTGCACAAATCTTCCGCCACTGGATAAGATCCCGCAGTGTCCAATGTCTCCGCATAGTGTATCTTGGTTTCTATGCCCTGCGAATCGAGATATAGTTTTAGTGCGTCTCTCTCCTCATCCAGCATCACCAGTTTATGGTAACTTCTTTTATTTTTTTCATCACCTCTAATGAATATACTATTTGATAAATTGCTATAATATCTCATAGCCACACGCTCGCGATTCGCCTGCAATTCATCATAATGGTCCAATAAGACAAGAAGTTGTGCGGCGTGATCTTCTGATATCACGCTATTGTATCCATAATCAAAGTCTGTGCTGTTGATTGCGTGCCTCCTCAAAGAAGTTACACGCTCACAGATGTCCTTATCATCAGTCAACACCATGCCACCTGAACCAAAGCTGGGCATGTTCTTCATGGGATCAAATGAGAACACGCTTACGTCTCCCATCTTGCCCGACGGTGTGTTTCTATAGCATGCACCTTGCGACTGGGCTGCGTCCTCTATTAATATGATTTTGTTTGTCCGACAGTAAATTTTTATCCTATCATAGTCCGCAGTATTGCCAAAAAGATTGGCATACACCAATGCGTTTGGCACGTGTTCATTATCAAATACTCCTATGTTGCCATTTGCATCTGTGTCTATAAATTTGATATTGCTGCCGATCCTGCGTATGGCGCCCGCTGTGGCCACATAGCTCAATGCCGGACAAAATACTTTATGCCACGAAGTAACGCCCGCGGCACGCATGGCAAAATACAAGCCGTCTGTAGCGCTGCCCACGGATACCGCATACTGTCTAGAATATTTTTTAGCCATGCGCTGCTCTAAGTCATGCGTGTGTTCACCCAGTATGGCTTTACCTGATCTCCAGGCGCTGTTGGAAGCCGCGTGTATGTCGGCGTAGAAATGATTGTACAGGCGCTCTAGCCCGTTAAATTTTATTTTGTAACCACTCATAATACTTTGCTATTCCTTTATCAAAACTGTGCTGGGGATTATATTTCAGCAATTTTCTGGCCTTTGATATGTCTAGCGTGCCTCTTTCTGGATATAAATTATTTTTTCCTGTGTCCTTTATCATGCTTTTACTAACCGTCAGAGCAATAATTTTCTTTGCGGCATCTCCAAGAGACAATGCTGCGCCCGCGGTGATGTTGAATATTTTATTACCAGCTGATTCCTCGAGCGCACATTTTATGATGCCATCGGCTGCGTCCTCAACGTATGTGAAATCCACTTTAATATCCTGGTCATGTACCTTAATAGTGTCGTCACTCATGGCAGCTGAAAAAAATTTGCTTAACACCCTGTCCGGTATGTCTCCTGGTCCATAAACCCCACTGGGTCTTGCTACCACATACTCCAGCCCCATATGCCTACCAAATTGTTGTGTTATTTTTTCTCCGGCCAACTTTGCTACACCATATATGTTATTAGGCTCGGCTTGAGCTTCCTCCGTGGTACCATCTTTGAAGTCTCCATATATCATACTAGATGAAATATATACGAATCTCTTGACTCCGTGCTCAACACAGTCCTGCAGCATGCCAGTGGTTCCAACTACTATGTTTTCCACTCCCATCTCTGGCTGTTCATTTACAATTTTTGCTCTGGGGTATGATGCCAGATGAATTACAATGTCCTGACCTCTTATGCAAAACCTGTTTAGGGGCATGATTACATCGCCTGATATTTTTTTTACATTCTTCCAATTTCTCTGGCGCCATTGGCATAATCTATCCATATCAGTTCTGCTTATCACATCATAGGTTTCTCCGCTGTCTAAAGTTGTAATTTGATGGCCCATGCTCGATAGTTTCTCGACCACCCAGCTGCCTATGAATCCCTCGCCTCCTGTAACCAGTATTTTCATTTCATCTTTTCTATTATATTATCTTTGTTCAAGGACCTCAAAGTTATTACATTGTGTTCCAGCACAGGCAACATTTCAGTGTACAAGTCTTTCAATTCTTCCAATGTTTTTTTAGCAAGTTTGTCGATTTCTTTCAACATCCTTTGTATCCTTTGCACGCCCTCGAAATCATCATAAGTTTCGGACCACCATCTATCAAATGTTTGGAATCCTAGCTTTTTCATGTTTTTTAAAAAATGCCTGCCCGCATAGGTTATGAATGGCGTTTTTGAAGCTATGGGTCTGGCTGATTTCTCAGTAGGTAGAAAACAAATACCGTTGTGCCAGGTCTCGCAAACAATGTCCACAAATATATTATTGTAATAGGGCAATATTTCAAATGCTTTGTCCCAATTTATATAACCAACGTTTTTATTGTGTTCTGTGTCGTTTGCTCTGAGATGAAGAGGTAAATTCTTGATCAACGAAAAAATTTTATCATATATTTTTTGTCCGTTGTATTCATTATGCAATTTCATTAGCATGTCGTCAATGTAAAGATTTGCAGGCTGTTTTTTATTGAAATGATGCTGCCAGTAAGATATCAACGACTTGTCTTTATGATTGGCGAACACGCTGGAGACAATATGTAATCTATGCCAGCGAGATCCACCAATAAAAATTCCAAAATGTTTTACTATTAGCTTCTTGATCTCGATATCCAAATTTGCACCAGATAAAAAGTATTGAGCAGGGTGAATAATTTTTATATTTGGCCAGGCGGATAGCTGTTGCACTAGATTGTACGTTGTAAAACTTATGTGGTTTTTTTCTATTCTTAAATTTTTACATAACATTTCAACACCTTGCAAAAATGATACACCAAAAATCTTTATTTTGCCTAGATCTGGCCCTTCATTGACGATGACACTAAGTTTATTATCTCCTAGACTGGTAATCACATCAACAAATTCCAATTCATTTATCACAGTGTCTTCTACAACTTTTAATGTAAATTCAATATTTTTCATAACACCTTCACATTATACTTGATTTCAAAACGTTCTGCATCCAATCTATCGTTCACAATGGGCTCGCCCTTAATGTTCAATGATGTGTTCAACAGCATGGGGCAGCCGGTCTTAGACTTCCATGTTTTTAGCAGTTGGTAAAAGCCTGGATTCTGGGTTTTATTCACTGATTGCACGCGGCTGGTTCCGTCATGATGCACAATAGCAGGAAAGTCTTTACCATGCTTGCAAATGCCTATAAATTGCATATAAGAGGTGTTTACAACACACTTAGGTACATCAAAATGCTCGTGTAGATCCTCTTCCAGTATTGCAGGCGCAAATGGACGAAATTCCTGTCTCTGCTTGATGCGATTTACCAGATCTTTAATGTCCTGTCCTCTAGGATCTGCCAACAATGATCTATTACCAAATGCCCTGGGTCCAAACTCTGCCCTGCCATTAGCCACTCCCACAATTCTTGCTGTTTGTAACTCCTTGATAAGATCATCCACAGGGTATTCCCCCGGTATGTCATGTCCTAAAAAAGCATGGCGCCAATTTATTTGCTTCCTTTCAGAGGCCGCTATGCAGCCAATAGAGCTTCCGGCATCTCCGGGATTGGGCATGACCCATATGTTATCAAACAATCCCAGTTTGGCAAGTCTGGTGTTGGCCACGCAGTTAAGGGCCAGTCCGCCCCCATACACAAGATTCCTTTGGGTGCTGTATCTGCTGACCGCGGTCTGTCCTGCGGGTATGTACTGCCTGGTCTTGCGCCATAATTTTTCCAGTTCTTGCTCAGTGACCTTTTGTATGCTTGCCGCGATGTCCATGGGATCTGCGCCAGGCAGGTAATTGCCAATGCCCCGGTGCAGGTTTCGCTTCAATGCGAAGTCTCCATTCCTGTCCACGAGATCCCTGTAGATGTCTGCCACGTGCCTGGGTTGGCCATACGCGGCCATGCCCATTAGGATGTATTCGTCCTCTGCGGGTTTGAGACCCAAACGCTGCGTGAACGCGGAATACAGCACTCCTAATGAATGTGGATATTTTATCTTGTAGCATAGTTCCAATTTGCTGCCCTTGCCTTGCCATATTGAGGTTGTGTCCCATTCGCCTATGGCGTCCACAGTCAATATCATGGCGTCATGGAATGGTGATGTGAAAAACCCCGCTGCCGCATGAGATTCGTGATGGCCCACGTATTGATCTATCTCTATGCCAAAGGTGTCAAGATGATACTGTGGCATGTTTGATCTAGACAACACTTCTGACCATTGTCCCGCACGTGCCTGCCGCATTTTTTTTAATAAAGGTCTCTCATAATAGACCACCTTATCCCATGGACCATATTTACGAGCCTCGTTGACTATGTCCCAGTTGAGATATTGATCGTTTTTAACTTTGCTGTATCTCTCTGAATGTGCCGCCCACAAAATCTCGCTTCCTTCCACCACCGCCATGGCGGCGTCATGGTTGAGGCAATTGATTCCCAGCGTCCTCATTTTATTTGTAGATGAAAGGATCTTTCTTTTTGAGTTCTTTCAATCTCTTGCGATACTGCATCTCCATTTTGACTTTAGTAAGTATCCACCTTATCCATTTGATCATGTTATCTCCATCTGTTGTATATTGCCATGAAATGATCACGCATTAATTTTGACGCATCATCGTGAGCAGCATCCAAAGGGTGCGTGGTTCCGCGAGGGTATGAATTAAGCATTGCCCATTGATTAAAGCCCATCTGGCGTTCTCCAAAAAAAAACCAATTGTTGAAGTTTATTTCATTATACAAGCCATTTAATAATATATCAATCTCTTTCAGTGGTTTCATTTTGTCATAAAACAATATGTTGTCCGACAAGGTAAAAAAGTATGGGATCTTCTTCTTTTCTAAAATATTCTGCAACCAAACTATACTTTTCCAGCTTAGATAGGTCTCGTGGTATTGATTTGCAGCGTGTCGATACAATGACTCAGCGAATGGACCAACTCCTGTAGACTGCATGTTATCGGATCTCTGTTTCCATGTGACCAGATGAGACTCATTGGGAGTGAAGGCATGCTCTGCCTCAATTCTTCCTTGTTGCGTGTCCCAAGGTGTTATAGATGTCCATCTTGTATTTTCCAGCAATACGTTCCTGGGCATGGCCCAATCATATCTTGAAGTGAATGTCCACATGACTGCCACCATAGTGTTTTTAAATCCAGGTGAGCACACCTGTTCAAAAACCCGCCGTGCTATGCCAGAATTACCAGTACCAGGAAAGGCCACCGATCGGTACTCCATGCTGGCCTGTTTGGCCAACAGTGCGGACCATGATTTTCTCGAAGGGATCTGGCCTTGTTTGTCATCTGACAATTCATGCCCAAATGTGAAACTGCAGCCCCCTGCTAATAAATTCTTATTCATATATCCTCAAAAAATTATTTAATTCAGGAAATACTGATGCAAAATTTTCTTGCCTGTATTGATCTGCCTGCTGTATTCTTTTTTTCCTCTGCTCGTGTATCTTATCAGAATATCTATCTGCAGCATTCATATAATTCATTATAGCTGCTAATTCTTTTATTTTTTTATATTTTTCTATCACGATTTTTTTCAATTCTAATGGCAATGTTTGAACGTTGAAATATTCCGGATCAAATAGTGTGTTGATGTAAAGAAATTTTGGATCAAATTCTTTCACCCATTGCATCAACTTGTCTAAATTTAGAATATTAAAAATATTAATTGTTGAACAGATTTGAAAATCAGTATTGCCTGCAGACGTAGATCTCATGCTAAATTCTCTTAAATTATTTTGAACTTGCTCCCAGTTAGCAGGATGACGCTGATATTCAAATGCTTTTCCTGTGTCGTCTATGCTGAAAGCTATCTCTACATGCTTGAACTGGCTCCATAACCAAAAAACATGAGATTCGGGCAATTGTGTACCATTGGTATTATAATGTATATCTTGATTGCGAGCATATCCCTGCTCCACGCAGTGCTCTAGTATGCGGAAATGATTTTCGATCATGAACGGCTCTCCTCCCGTGAACTCAAAATACTCCACGTCCTTGAGCACGGGCTTGATGTCTTCGAAGAAGGCAGGATGGCGTTTAGGCCATTGACCTTCGTCCAGTTGCTTCTTGGCCAGCGGGTTTGGTCCATAGGCAATCTCCTCCTGAGCCCATTTAGAACTGCTCCAGCTGCCGCATATGCGACATTTCAAATTACATATGTTGCCAAGTTTGAAGTCAATAAATTTAAGTGAAGGTTTAGTTTTTGGAGTCCAATTTCTCAAACTATTTTTCATTTTATAGATAGAATTGATTCTTTTGCTGACTTTGCCAGCGTCTTCCTCCTGCCAACAATTGCTGCAGCCCGCAGGACGTTCGCCTCGGCGGAATTGGTCTCTTAAATCATTCATATATTCTGAATTCTGTATTGTATCAAGATTATCTCGATAAACTTTATAATCTCCTATTTCTCCTTTATAAAGACAGCAAGGAGATGCAGAACCATTGACATCTATTTCTAGATGAGTCCATGGCAGCACACACGTGTTAGATTTTATATATTTTTCCACCATTCCAACAGTCTTTCATCCGTTAATATTTTTTTAATATCTGTGCCTCTGATAGCATCAATTCGTTCACATCTTGTTTTGCCGCTGCGAATACCTATTTCTGCTTTGGGATATTCTTCCCAAAACGTAGGACGGGTTTTCATATTATCTAATACATCAATTAAACTCTGTTGTAGAGGAGTTGCTCTAGGCCGAATATAATTTAAATTCTCATCTATAATTTCATTTAATAATTTTTTTGGTACACACATGGGACTCATTATCTGCTGAGAATCAAATGCAAATGTAACTTTGGTTAGCAGTTTAGCATTCAATTGTTTAGATAGATTGAACATATTACGAATTTCTTGTAAACCGGGCATTGTGATTGTAAAGTCTAACTGCATCTGTCTTTTATTACGAGCTACGGCCAATCCTTCTCGAAAATTTTCTAAAAATTTTTTGTAGTTTAATCCTGTTCTAATATACTCTCCAATCTCTCCTGTGCCGTCAATAGAAGCACACACTTGCCAATCTCGGAATTGACTTAATAGTTCAAAGAGTTTTTTACCTTTAAATTCCGTACGACTTAAATTGGTGTTGTATCTCACATAGACTCTATCGCTGAATTTTAACTCAATGATCCTGGCCATGGCGTTCCAATGTATGTCCCACATCAAAGGTTCTCCGCCCACCCAATAGATCTCCTCCATACGTTTTTCTTCTATGGCTGCCATGAATTCCATTACCACTGTGCTGTCCTGAAAGAAAGAAATCTGTTGCCTCAGTGGAGATGCCATCCAGGGCTGGCGTTCCGGCGACCACATGTCATGGTTCCTCTGTTCTGATTCCCAGCTGGAACTCAGCATGTCTCCGCACTGCCGACATTTAAAATTGCAAAGATTGTTAAAACGATAATCAAAACTCACGGTTTTTATCTCCGTATAACCCGTATCATTGGTCTTAGCAAACGCATCATCTATCTTGTAGCGGAAAAGATTATTAAAGTAATCTCTGTAGACATCGGTGTTCAGCAGTTTATTGTTGCATACTTGACATTCGGGCAAGGTTTCTCCAGCCATCATTCTCCTTCTCACACTCCGCATATGATCATTGTTCCAATGCTGTTCAAGTGTTTCTGGATTATATTCTTTTAAATCACCCTCTCTGTCGATATATTGGCGAAAACTTTGGGCCGGCTCTCTAGAAGCACAACACATCCTTCTCTCAGTTTGTGGAGAGAGATAGGTATGAGTCCAAGGCGCCATGCAGAATGTTTTGTTGCCTTCGCTTGGTTTAATTCTTTTCATACAATCCTTTAAGTTCAGGAAAGGTTTTTAGTAAACTCTCATTTCTTATAAGATCTAATTTTTCTGTTGCCGATTTGAATTCTTCCATGGCTCCGTAATTATCTCTTCGCAGCATGTAATTGAGACCAGACTCAAAACCTTTAGTGGCCCTAGTGAGCCTATCTCTTGGTCGCAACCATTCAATGTGATCCTCGTATTTTTTCTTTACCATTTGTTTGTAATCATGCGGTAGCACATCCATTCTCTGCCAATTTGGACCTTGCAGCAGATTGAAGTTAAAATCCTGTGGGTTGATAAGTTTCCTGTCTGCCCAATCTCTATGGAAGTCCACCACATGCAAGGCATTTATCAGTCCCACCGTGGCACTGATGTAAAAGTCCACCTGCGGACACAACCTTTTCATTCTCCTCCTATTTTCTTCTATGTCTGGCCAAACAGTGCCCTTCCTCATGTATTCTGCCCTGTTTCCCATTGCGTCTAGAGACGCTCCCACAGAAACAGAATGAAACTTGTTCCAAATCTCCAGCACGTCCATGTCCTTGAATTTTAATTTAGAAAAATTGGTGTTGTATATTAGTCTCACATGGTACATCTTCCTTTTATCTAGTTCCTTCAATATCCTGTAATGCTCCTCCATTATAAGGGGTTCTCCGCCGGCGAAATAGAACTGCTCCACGTGCTCGAACTGCTGCAACATCTGATTCCATATGTCGTCGTCGGATCTTCCTACACGCATTATCTTGGCATGTGATGGGGGCTTGCCTGTAAGTGCCTTGTGATCCTCATACCAATTAGAGCTGAACCATGTGCCACAGCTCCTGCAGGCAAAATTACAGAGATTGCTGAATCTTATATCCCAATATTTGATGATGAAATCCGCGTGCCCATCTTTGGCAGTGGAGTCCACCGCTGTGATGTTGTGGCCGAAGTGCTTGTTGCTGCTGAGACGCAGGCTGAAGAAACCGGATTTCTCTTGGTCGTAACATTTGTGGCAATGAGGTGATTTTTTGTTCTGTAACATGTTGTTCCTGATGTATCTCATGTCGGGGCCATTGAAGACAGTCTCCATGGAGTCTTTGTTGAGGTCGCCCACTGGCATGCTGTCAACAGCAAAACAGCAAGGATACGCCCTGCCATCAGGAAAAGCGTGCAGATGCAGCCAGGGCATCATGCAGAAAGTGTCGCTATCAAGCAACAGCTCCTTTTGACGTTCTGTCATGTGTTCTATTTTAAGTTTGACGGGCTCCTTGGCCCCATACTCATAAGCCATCGTACCACTTTCCTATTCTCGCGAACGTTTTTACAAAATCCTTGCCTCTTCTCTCGTCATATTGTTTATAGAAATTCTTGAAGTCAGCCCTTAATCTTGGTAAATCAAATGCCTCTGAGTGTGGTGTCTTGACCACGTCCAGGTAGTCTATCAGTCTTTGTACGTGGGCCACTTCCATCAACTCGCACTGCATTATATTTGCGTCCAACCATCTGGATAGGTCATCACGGAATTCAGTTCTCAAATGATCCGGTAGCACAAGCGGGGACTGGAAGCTGGGAAATCTCAATATATTAAGGGTGAAATTGACATTGACGCCATAAACCCTCTTGGCGTCAATCTTGTTGCTGATGATCACATCAAGAAACTGTGGGAGCGACTCAAGGCAAAGAGCATTTATGGTGCACATGTTGTGCATGCCCGCTGGCCTGATCTGATTTATAACATTTACAAAATTCACATACCAGTTGGTGTAGTTCATTCCGTCTCTGGAATAATCAGAGTGTGCATAGGTGGATTCATTGGAAGTGTATATGTGTAAATTTTTTATCTTCTTGCACTTATCTATAAATTTTGTGAACAGGTGTGCTTTTGGCACAAGATTGCTGTTGATTGCCAAACGCATGTTGGGATTAATTTTTTCACCCTGTGTTTCAAACCAATCCAATAGCCTCCATAGAGCCGGTGACATCATGGGCTCCCCTCCTGTTATTCTTAATTCTTCCAGGGTGCGATGCAGGTCAGTTTCCCACCATTCAAAGAAAGCTTCAATGTATGGATTGATTTCTTCTAATTTGTAAGGTTGCGCTGAGTTGTGGGCATGGGTGAAATGATTCCTGCCATCTGATATTAAGTTCTTATAAGGTCCATTTTGTTTTATATCTCTTGCCCACGTGGTGCTGAACGCAGGATTGCAATAGGAGCAGGCAAAGTTACAGTTTCTGTCAAAGGCAATCTCCAATGTCTTTAGATTGACATCTTCCGTGATTGGGGTACTGTACGCCTGCTGCAATGCGGCATCTGTGTATATCTTGCTTTTGTACACCCTGTCGCTGACAGCATCTCTGCCCATGTCCTCGATCTTCCAGCAGTACTCACAACCAGAAGGGCGTTCGCCCGCTATCATCTTGGCGCGGTCTTGTTTCTTCTGCGGAGTGTTGTGCAGCAATTTGGGATTATTTTTTAATTTACTAATGTCCACCTGATGCGCCGGCGGATGGTGGCAGCTGGTGGTCATGCCAGAACCCAGCCATATAGTGGCGTTGTACCACTTGGCCCCACAGAAGCTGGGAGACAGATTGTCTAAAACCTGTTTGCGATATTGTAAATCTGTTTTATCTTTCATAAACCTTTACACTCCTGCCAAAATTCTCTCATCTCAGGAAATACTCGTTCGAAGCTTGTGCCCCTCCTGCGATCATGTTCCGAGAAAAATGCATAGAAATTCTTTTTTTGTTCACTGTTTCTCTCTTGGTTTTTGCGCCAATAGGCAAGATTGCGCTGCATCTTTTGTATCTCAAAGTCTTTGAACAATGAGAAATCTAATGCAGTTTCGGTAACTTGTTTTGTACCAATCTGCTCCTGGTGCTCCAACATCCATTTGATATTTTCTTCATGTATGCGCTGATATGATTCTGGCAGCAGGGTTATCTGTTGCCATAAAGGCTGGCGTAGAAGGGGAATATCGAACCACACTCGCTGATAGGTTTTTGAGTGCTCTGATCTCAACAAACGTATGTGTTTGAGTAATCTATCCAGAGAGGTGACACTTAAATTATTGTATGTGACAATAAATGTAACCGAATTGCGCACAGGTATCCTGTGCAAGAATTCATTCACATTGTCCATGAATTGATTGTAATTCAATCCGTTCCTGATGTACTCTGCCTGTGGGCCATGAGCATCTACAGACACAAACTGCATGAAATGTTCCACTTTCTCATCTAGGCATATCCGTTTGACTTGGTCAAAATATTTGGTTTTTAATTTGATATCTGGGGGGCACATATTTGATGTGACATTTAGGTGCAGATCTTTTTTTGGATGTTCTATGATGTAGTCAAACACTCTATAGGTGTTCACGTCCATCATGGGCTCGCCGCCGGTCATGCGGAAGTGTTTTAAATTTTTGTATAATTCGGGCCACCAACGCCAGAATGCTTCCACATATGGATTGTTTTCTCTGTTGGGTATGGGCTTCCTCCTGCCCATGAAATGTTCAGGCGCATTGTGTGATGGTGCAGTAGGATATGCTCCATAAATTTCTATCTCCTTGCCCCATGCCGTGGAGAATTGTGGTGAGCAATAGCTGCATTTGAAATTACAGGCGTTGTTGAAATTCACTTCCACATAGCGTGGCACATGTTTCCTGTCCAGTGGATTGTCTCGTATCTTCTCAAAGTCTATCATGGCCCAGGGCTCACCAGAACGATAGTGTCGATCACTCATCTCTCCTGTGTCTTCCATCTTCCAACAATATGAACATCCTTTTGGACGTTCTCCCGCCAGCATTTGTTGTCTTTGATTAAGTTTTTCTTCTGTGTTGTGGAGTGCCGCTGGATTCTCAACAAGCGCCTCTGCATCTATCTCATGCAAGGGAGGATGATAGCAGGAATTGGTCAAACCTGTGGGCAAGTGCAATGAAACCTGATTCCACTTTGCTAGGCAAAAACTATCGCTGACCTCACCTAGTTGTTGTTTTGCAAGGTCTGCATCATTTTTATAATCACTTAGTTTCACGATCTTGAACTCCTTTATTGCGGTGTGGGCGTTGGCAGAACTTGTAAAACTTGCTTTGTTGCTCGTTCAAATCTGCCACCGGCAGTCCTAATCGCTGTCTCAGAGAATTACCGTAAGAAATCATGTCACCTTCGATGTTGGACATCATCTTGGTGAATTTAGTACTCATGAATTCAAGGTCCCGTATCAAGGTTATGTCATAATTTGGATCCAAGGTTGCCATGTAACAGCCACATCTCGCCCCCAACATAGCCCATCTCCCATTGTCAACATCAGCGCCTATGCTCATCCATATCAGAAGGGTCTGTAGGTTTACAAGTTGAATAACTTTGGTGAATTCACTGGGGTTAATTTTTTTTCCTTGGTCGAGGCTCATCTTGACTCCTTCTCGCCAACCCGCTATGAAGGCCTGCTCTGGTGTGCAGTTTATAACTGTGGTTGAATATACATTGTGTAGATTTTCATGTGGGACTGTCCAACAAAAGTCTATCTTGGCCATTGTGTTTTCTGCGTTTTCATGTGTTTTCATAGATAGACAAGTTTTCTTGGGCCAGCCCACTATACCACCGTTGCCATAAACTAGCCCGTTGACACTGTTTCTGGCTCGCCATCTATGCACCGACAATGGATTGGTTTTATCCCAATCTAGTGTCTGCAAGAGGAACACAGGATCTATGCAGTTGTCTCCATCAATTGATATGAAAAAATCAGTCTCCGCTATCTCCGCTGCGGCCTTGTGCGCTGAGTCAAAGCCTTTGACCCCATGCACACGCTTGGCCCAGGGCACTATGTTCAATAGGTTGGCGTAATTCTCGTCAGCGTTGGGCTCTCTGTAGCTGATGAAAACGAAATCTAAATCACTGATTCTCACTGTGTTTCCCATTTGTATAGATTTTCTCCTTTTTCTCTATGTCCTATGGGCCAGAAAGGATCATTGTGCAATAATTCATAACCCCCAGACGCTGACTTTGTGATCTCAGGATCTTTCACAATTGATTTTGTTGCGGCCTTACGTTTTAATTTCCCATCCACGTAAAGAAGATTTTCAACCGACACGGTTATAATTTTTTTATAGTCAGCCGCAGATATCTTTATCCATCCTTCCCTTGGCTGAGTTGAAACCTCAGATATGATACTTCCTGTTACCTTGATGTAGAATTCCGTCTTGGCCTTAGGCTTGAAATTGCTTAACGCCTCAAAAAGTTCTTGCATGTAATTTCTCCGGTATATTTTTTTGGTGATAGTGCCAAATCCTATTGGTTTTGTAACTACCCAAGCATATGTCGCCGTTTATTCTGTATGGGCTGACATAATTGAGCAAAGTCCTGTTGTTTGGCATTGGCTGTATTCCTTGTTTGTAATGTATAAATTTAAACCATTCATAGTCAATCTTATTGATTTGCAACGGATCCAATAATTTGTTGGCCAACGCATACACAACGTCTGTGGTTGGATTCTCGTCATGGCAATTGATCAGTATTTGCTCTTGTACATATCTCCAATTTTGCATTATATCCTTGCACAACCTATAAAAGTTTTGAGAATAGCGGCTGCGCCTAAAATAATGTAAACCATTATACACGTCCGGAAGCATATTATCTCTGAATAGTTTCCTATAAGGAGATTCTTTCACTATGTTATCTTGATAATCTCGACAATTGAAAGAAAAAACCATGTCATGCTGGCAGAGAAAATTCCACCACCAGTCGAGATTGCTAGTCACCAGCATGTCCGCTTCTAATTTTATGGTGTGCGTATACGGAGACAAGGCGAAAACCTTCCACTCGTTGTGCATCTTGCACTCGCTTTGCTTGGACGAATCATCCTCTATAATCACCACTTTGTCAAATATGCCTGCGGGCACCTTGGATGATGCGTCGGTGACCAAACACACCTGGTTGATGCTGCAGTATTTCTTTATGCTCTCACATAGCTTAACACTTGCAGACACATAGTCGGTGCTGCTGTTGTTCTGTGCTATCCATAAAAATCCCTTAGACATCAATTATGTCCTTGTTGAATACATGCACATCCTGATGATATATCCTGCTGCACTGCTTGTTCCAGGAAAAATACATGGAATACATGTCAAGGCTCAATATCTTTGAATCCGCACCAATCATGTTCATTGCCGTGGGCATGGAATACTGCATGGTACGTCCTCCAAACATCTGGTGTAGCGCAATCGCAAAGGCGTAGTCATTGCGATAGGGCATGTGCAATATTCTGTACAGCTTTCTGTAGTATTGATAGTTCTTCTGAACATGTTTTATAAGATGAAATACCTGTTGGGTGAAATCATTTTTCTTGAATATCACCACGGTCGCCCAAACCAATGGTATAAGTGCTTCTCTCGAATGGTTGATGTTGTTCCTCTTGGTTATATCATTTACCTTTGTGTGAACAAGTATATTGTTGACAGTGTTGGACAACTGGGATAGGTAGTCAGACATCACAAAATAATCGCAGTCCATCAAGATGGTGGTGTCATAGGGACTGTGTTCATAGGCAGATGTCCTCTCCATGTTGTACCATGGCACTGTCTCCTTCTGATAGCTTCGCATATTTCCCTTCTTGGGCTCAACCACCACACTGTTGACCCCAGGAAATTGCTTGTCCGAGACCACCGTGACTGGGAGTTTGAGATGATGATTCACATGCTCTACACAGCGTGTGGTGAGTTTGCGGTATGACGTTACCGGCGTGTCAAAACTGTAGATCAATACACCTGTTTTCATCTTATCTTATTTTTGAATTTTTGATGCAGTTGATGCAGTGCATTGACTGCTTCCTGGTTTTTTGATATTAATTTTGCAAGGAAGTCCTTGGGATCATCTATCTGGCATGGATTGTCATTGCTGTCCATCACGTGCAAAACCTTGCCTTGATGATGCTGCAACAAGCATGAGACCAATGTGATGGTCTGTGGGTCGGCCCTGAACACATGATTGTTGTGCACCAGTATCTGCCGGCTGCGCATTTTCTCCAGTGCGTTCTGTTTCTCCACCACCATGTTGTGCACCAGATCCGCAGTGTCTTTTAATTTTTCTAATTCCATGAGACCATAAACGTTGCAACTATTATACAACTAATTATGGATTAGATCAATCTATGGTAAAATAATTTACAATGAGGTAGTGACGCCGTCATCTATCCTGCGGGCACTTACCTTGGCCACCGTGATGCTATTGTACATGTCTACCAACCCTTCTGTGGTGTTGACGTCCACTGTGCTGAAGTTGATGGTGGTGGGTCCACAGGAATTCTCTTCTGCCTTTGCGTGTGAGCCGCTGAAGTCCTGTGTGGCGGATTGTGCGTTGTTGCTGCCCAGCTGAGACAACGTGACGCGAAGTGTCACAACATCTCCATTGTTTCCAAGCCCATCGCCATGTGCTGTGTTTACCTTGCCTTCGATCCTGATGGCCACCTGCCCCTCATAGGAGTAGTCATAGGTGCCCGACTGCTCCAGCAGATACAGCAGGGTCTGATAACTGGTGGTGAGGTCATAATAGCCCAAGGCGCCTGTGAATGGTGTGGTGCTGCCCGTGAATGACGAGTCTCCCGCGTCGGAAGAATCGTTTAGGTTGCCGGTCACCTCGCTGGTGGTGGCCCCCATGCGGAAATCTGAGATAGCGTTCTGCAATCCTGTGATCACAGTGTCTAATCCTGTTGAGTTAGTCGCGGAATTCTCAAAGGTCACCCGCAGGCTACCTCCCTGGTTGAAGAACCATCTGGCCTCATCTCCCCCAGCAAACGTGTATGATATCTCTGCCTGGTGTTCTGTGTCCCACACAGCGCCAGATGCCTGTGCTATGTCTGTGCTGCCCACGGTAAGTGCAGTGGTATTGACGCAGCCGCCCTCTATCGAGGATGCCAGTGTCTGGATGTCGCTGTTGATACCCGCGACCACAGTGATAATCTCGCCGGCTGTCCTAGGTTCCGTGAATGACATGGTGTCATTGGTGTGGTTGGCTATTGTGTCCATCTGTGTGAACAACTCATTCCATTGCGCTGCTGTGACTATTTCTCCTGCCTTGGCAGTGCCTTGCTCATTCACAAGGGTAGTTTGTCCTAGCCCTAGATTCCCACTGCCTGCGCCAATGATGTAGTTGATGCCGTATACGCCGGCAACAGCGCTGTTTAAAAAACTGTTGTACTCTTCAGTGGTTATCCTATGTCCTGGAATATAACTCATATCATTTGATACCTATTACGCATTCGCAAAGTTCATTGTTCACGCTGTATTTATCTGCTAGTAACCTGCCCAACACATTGAACGCTGTGCATTCCCCTAGATGCGCCACGCGGGCGACTCCGGGCTGATCGCTGGCCACTATGCGATCGCCCGCATTGCCCTGCCCTTGTACCTTGGCACGTGTCCTGCCCTTGAGCGCCACCATGGGATGGCTGTCATTGTTGCCGCTGCCGCTGTTCATTAAAAAAGCTGGATTTTCGGATATCACGCCCAGCACACGATCGTCTAGATCCACGGTGCTTTTGGTAATTTCTTTGTCCCCACCCAATATGACCACGTCACCCACTTCCATGGGTTGATCCGCGGCATATCTCTCCGCGAGATCGGCGTATTGTGCAGATGTCGATGTTGCGTGGATGATATTGGCCCTGACATCGACCAGTGTGGGAGCGCAAAGCATATCAGGACCCGCGGACTTGAACGCTGTCCACGCTCCTCCCGCATTGCCATAGGTGGTTGTTCCGTCGTCGGCAAAGGTCTCGTCCCACACCCAGTATAGGTCCTGCTCCGTGGGCAATGACGAGCATCCGCGGTTCACCTTTATGCCTGAGAAGTTGGGCATGGCAGTCGATGAGGTTATGCCTTTGTTCAGCTCTATGATATTGTCTTCGATCGTCAGCGTGCCGGCGCTGACTGTGGTCAGGCTGCCCATTATATTCAGTGATCCTGTGACCTGGATATTGTCAACCACCAGCTTATGTTGTGCGGCATCTATGTGCATGATCTTTGTGTCCACCCCGCCGGAGTTGGTGCGGAATTCTATGTCGCCATCCAAGGCAGTGTTGCGCACTATGACCCGGTCACCTGATACCGACAGCGCAAGGTCAGATAGAGCTGCTCTGTGTCCATTATCGCTAATGTTGGAATTCATATGAGTTTATGGTATTGGAATTATGTTATTCCGTTGCCGTGCACCACGAAAGTGTTATTGGCAACGCACAATATCTCTGCCACTCCCTTCTGTGCCAGGGTCCTGTTGCCAGTTGTGGCCGTGCCCGCCAAGTGCAGGGTCGCTGACGTGCCCTGGGTAATGGTGATATTGCCAGAGGATGAATTGAATATGGTCACTCGGTCCCCGATGGTGAACACCGAAGCATCCACGGTGATGCCCGAATCTGTGGATATGTGCTTGCCATGATCACTGGCCACCAACACATAGCTAGCGTTCTTCAGCGACTGTGGCATCTGCCTTATGGAACTTATGGCCGCAGTGCCAATCATGGTGGATGTCACTGTACCTGAATCACCTGTTGTCACCACCGTGCCGGTTATGTTGGGTAGCGTTATTGTCCTGTCCGCGGTGGGATCTGCCACTGTGAGAGTGGTCTCGAAGTCATCCGCTGTGGCGCCCTCGAACACGATGGTACCACTTGTGAGAACATTGATGGCCGAAGAATTAACTGTTCCCGTAAAGGCCGTGGCTGTAACCGTGCCAACTACTGTCAGCTCGCTGGTTGGTGAAGTGGTCCTTATGCCCACCCAGGAATTGGTGCCGTCAAGATGCAACACGTTGGTGTCCACTCCCCCATCGTTGATGTTGAATCTCATGTCGCCGTTTTGTGTTATATTTTTTATGAATACATTATCACCTGTGATGGATACCGTTAGGTCTGATCCCGCCCCCACTGCCAGTCCTCCATCATTAAGCACTCCGAGAGTACCTGTGGTCGTGTCATTAGCATTAGCCCTTAACAAGTTGCCACCAGCAATCACTGACGCGGACGTGTCTGTCGTGCTGGAGACATCTACGTGTGTAGCACTGGTAGCTGTGCCTGTAAATTTTGCACCTGCTATGGTGCTAGATAGTGTTATGCCCTTGAACACTGTCGCAAATCCTGTGATGGCTGGGTCTGGAGTGAATTGGTCAGCACTGACTATGCCCACTAGAGTGTCATTGGCTATCATTTTCAAAATATATTTTTGCACACCCGCAGTGTCTTCTACAGTTTCCGCCAACACTAAAGTTATGCCGGAGCCACCAATGGTGGTTGGACCTATCAAGGTCCAAGTAGTGCCGTTATAGACAAAGAGCTGTTCATTGCTTGTGTCATACCACATGTCCCCAAGGTTTGCATTAGTGGGTTGGCTGCTTGAGTTGGTCGTGGATCCAACGGGCTTGAACTTGCTGCCATTCCATACCTTTATCTGATTTTGTGAATTGTCAAACCACAACTGACCTTTTATCTTCAACGGGGGAGGAGAAACGCTGGCAAAGTTTTCTAAGAGCTTTACAAAATTTTCATTCAGACGCTCACCAAACCCTGCGTAGCCCTTTCCGAACAGTGCGAGATCAGTAGTGACAATATCAACCGTGCCATCGCGCAGCGTGATTAATTTTGTTCCATCTGTCTTGTTGATGATATATGCCATTTATTAATTTCCTTCGTTATCTCTCACGTGCACCAAGAAACTCACATCACCAAACAGCTTGATCAGTATTCTTGCTAGTTCTGGCGTCAAAGCCTGGTCGACTTTGATCAACTCATCGACAGACAGCGTGGTCTGGTATGTGCGATTAATGTAGTCTGCCACTTGTTGTTTTGTTATCGACATTTTTGCATCTCCTCTATAATTATGCTTTGTTTACGTTGTAGGCCACCAGCCAATTTTTAAATTTTTCTGTTACAAAAGGCCTGGTCAGGCAGCCCAACACATAACAGATGCTTTCACCTACTAATCTCACTATTTTGCCCAATACGTCACCGTTTTGTCTTACGCCCATTTGATAAGCGATTTCATTGGCTCTGGATTGAGCAAGTATTCTAATGGTTTTAACCATTAAAGAATTTTTATTATTTCGATAATTTTTTTCCATATGTGCGACCACTGGGCATGCCCATAACCAATAACCTATCTTGGTATTATCACTTAGATATTTTACACTGAACTGTGTGTCAATAGCAAGATCTTTCCGGGAAAATAATCCATTGTGCATTAACCAATTACATATGACTCTACCATTTGTTGCTTCAAGCGTTTCCAGCATTGTCCAAATCTCCGCCATTGCGTCTGCGTCACGGCCATTGCGCAAATGCTCAAGTATACTTGGCATGAACCTTGTGTAATACGCAGCCCATACCGATCTGTCGTTACTGTGCACACCTTTGATCATGGTTACTAAATTTTGCGCTCTGATGTAATAATCTACCACTGTGTTAGCATGTACCTTGCTGCGCAAATCTTGCAAAAGTTGGGCTTCTGCTAAGGCAGCAGCCGACATCCTGTTTCTTTCATCTGGCGTAAAAGATAAATGTTTTTCCCTGTTGGGTATATGATAAGCCCAGACCATGTTGTACATCAGGCAGTTGTCCTCACGGCTCAGCATGGTGCTGACGCAGTGATCCTCATCTCCGTGCGTGATGCAATCCTCACAGGCCTGTCTCCTTGCTAGATATTGTTCAACGCTTAGTCCCATATTATCTCACTCCTGCTATTACGTACAATAATCCAAACATTGCCCACATTGCATAACCTATGGCAACATTTTTAGTTGGTTGATTGGTGTGCTTGACGAATCTTCCAATCAATCTGCTCACCGTGATTCCTATGTTCATTATATACCTGCCTGCGCGATTGTCTTGTTCCAGCACGCCCATCTTATAGGCCATATGCTCGGCCCAAGGAGTTGCTATCTTCCTGGCCCATCTCGTGGCCATTTCTCTCTGTCTTTCGTTCCTCAACTTTTTATCTCGTATCCAGAACATGCACTGCGGACCTTCGTTGCTCATCCAATCCACTACTACCCTGGCCCATTTCAGATAGCCATAGTAGGCGTTGGGATCTTTTTGCCTTAACCAATTGCCAAATCGTTCATCTGCTCTGTATATCTCATCTGATAGATATCCCAGCTCATGCAATTTAGTGCAAATTATGCTGCATCCGCCTCCACCGCCGCCACCACCTGCTGCTGGTCCTGAGCCTGTTGTGCCCGATGCTGGATTTCCGTTGGCGTCTCCGAAACCAGCGGACGTTGCCACGAACTTTATACCAGAATTAAATATTGCCTTCCATGCACCCGCAATCTTGATGTATGCAGCGGTAATGTCCTTCCAAGCTCCACCGTGTTTGAATTTGATTTGATTTATGGTCTTCCACGCATTGTTGACCTTGACCTTGCCTTCCACGCTGACGTTGAAAACAAATACCGCTCTGCCGGCTCCGCCCGTTGTGCCACCATTGCCTCCCACTGCCACGAAACTGTTGTAATATCCCGGACTTGTGTCTGTTGGAGTTATTCCCGAACCGTTGCTGCTCGTGCCACCCGCGGGCACCAAATTTGATCCTGAAAATCCACCCGTTCCACCTGTGTCATTGACACCACCGTTGCCTCCGATTCCACCGTCGGCTCCACCCCCACCGGCTCCTCCGCCCCCTCCATTTCCGGAATGTCCGGCGCCGTTTTCTCCCAATGTTCCAACTGCTGCTGCTGTGGCCGAATTACTATTCACGCCCACGGTTCCCACGCTGTCTCCACCATCGCCGGCTCCACCTCCACCACCACCCGCAATGGCTATGTCTCCCAATGTGCTTATCCTGACCACTGTGGCTCCACCACCACCGCCTCCTGATCCTGACGATCCTGTGGGTCCTGAAGCACCCCCGACCCCTCCTGAATATCCTGTCAAACTACGTCCGTTGGCTCCTCCTGCCGCGTTGCCTCCCGAGGTACCACCGGCCCCGCCGTCCCCAACACCCACTGTCAATGTTTCTCCAGCAAGCCCAATTAAACTGTATGATATTTTCTGTACGAAATGACCGGCTGCTCCCTGCCTACCCGCTCCAGCGGAATCTCCACCACCACCCCCACCGGCGCCACCCCATAGATACATGTCCATGGATATGACTCCAGCCGGAATAACGGCTTGCTGTGTTGTTCCTGTGTAATCTAATATTTTTACTACTGTTGGCATGGGATTATGTCTCCCTTACAAACCAAAGATCCCCGTTGCTTCCTTGTCCGCTCGTTGGCGCGACAGTTTCAACATACCTGTTGCCCGCTATGCTGTTGCTGTTGTCGTCGGTGATGAAACTACCTCCCCATCTCTTGATTGACTCAGCCGTCTGTCCAATTGTTGGCACATTTAAATTCGAAGTGTCTGTGGTGGCTATGTTGGCGCCCACCGCTCCCAGTGTGAGTGTGGTCACCTTGACGTTGCCCGCTCCAGTGGTCTTCAATACTTTTGAGTTGTTGGCGTGTCCGTCTGTGGTGGCATCTGACAATCTTATGATCTGTGAATAGGTTGCGTTCTCGCCCGCGGACCAGTGATTTGAGCTGACGTCATAGAACAATCTGGCATCATCCGTGTCCGATGTTTCAACTATGATACCAGCATTGACTTCAGCGTTGCCGGTGTTGAGCTTGACGAATGCATCATCAACTATGTTGACGTTGCTGGTGGTGTTAGCGTATTCACCGGACACAGACAGATTGCCGGTTATCTTTACATCACCAGTGATCTCAAAAGGCACCGTGGGTGCAGTGGTGAATATTCCCACCCTGCTGTTGTCTCCGTCGATGGTGATGGCTTCCACATCTGTCCCGGCATTGTCGATCTTGAATGATATGTTTTTGTCCTCAGAGGTGTTGGCTATAATGAGATGGTCGCTAGCGTCAACTGTGATTGAACCTTCCTGGTTCTCCCCAATTATTATTCCTGCGTCGTCGTCTATGGTTATCGCTCCCTGAGTGGTCTGTGCTATGTCTTTCCTCATGAAATTTTTACCTGCGATTAGATCTCCGTTATTGCTGTAACTTGAGCTGATGTCTAATTGCGTGGCCGCAGTGGTGGTTCCTGCGAACTGGGCACCAAGCGTTGAGTTGAGGGTGATTCCTGCAAATATTTGTGCAAATCCCGACATGGCTGCTCCGGGAGTGAAGCCCAGTGTGCTCAACACCGCTACACGTATGTTGCCTGAGTACATGGAAGCTATGACCCTGCTCACCGCGGTGTTGTCGTTGATTGTTTCTATTTTAAATCCAGATAGTGTCTGTCCCTTGCTGTAAACAGGACCCACCAGTTGCCAACCTGTGCCTGTGTATAGGTACAGTTGGTCGTCATCTGTGTCCGCCCATAGGTCTCCCGCAGAGGGTGATGAAGGTGCGTTGGCCTGTGCCTTGGCTCCCCCTGTTGGTTTAAAGCTGGATCCATCGTAAACTTTTAGTTGGTTTGTGTTGTTGTCGAACCAAAGCTCCCCTCTCAGCGGAGCTACAGGTGCTGCAGTTGAAGATGAGTTCTCAAGCAATTTTACTAAATTTTCATTTAGGAGCTCACCGAAACCGGAATAACTTTTACCAATAAGTGTTAAAGAAGTTGTATTGTTGATAGTACCGTCTGTTATCGTCGTAAGCGGAGTGCCATCTGTTTTGTTTATCTCGTAAGCCATACCGTATTTATTGTCGCCGCAAGGATTGGCGTGTGTAGCTTATAAGGACATATTGGCTGGAAATACACTTGCTGTGGCAAATATATCACTGTATAATGAAGTATTTTACATAGTAGCAAAATACAATCCATATGGCTTATAACGCACCAATAAATATGTGTAATCAAGAAGACAACAAAGAAAACGTATCATGAAGGAATCATACAAGTTAGGTAGGACTAAAACACTTTTTGAAACTGCAGAGTTTCCTACAATTGCTGCAGATGAAAAGATTGGCATCATATTTGATGGGGATATAGAATCTACATTGCTTGTGATCATTGCAGGAAAGTTATATGGAATGGACCGCGTGGTTTTGATAAATGACAAATCAATGTCTTATGACGGCAAGTTATTTCCATCAAGGAAGAATCAACATAGGCTAGAAGTGGTAAAAACTACATTTGAGCAAGGCTTCAGGCAATTGAGCGGCGTGCATAGATTAGATGTGCCCACTGAGATCTTTGTTGCCAATAGAGACGCCACAAATACATTTGTGAAATTACTGGCAAAAAAATATAACGGCAAATTAAAATTTGTGCTGTCTGGATGGAACAAGATACACGAACAAAGCATTTTAATGCTGAAAAACTGTGGGTGGGATCGAGGAAAAATTACAAGAGGCGACCTGCTGCCATGGCTAGAAAAAAATGCCCACCTTTATCCCGAATTGCACAAATACGTATTTGAACAATCTGGCCGCATATTTGGCGTGAACAAAAATGTTGGTTTTGAGCAGTGTGAAAATGACTTAAACCTATATGTTAGGCCTTTCAGAAATCTCACAACATCAGATGTGATAGAACTCTACAAACAACTGAACTGCGATTCCCAACTTTATAATACTAGTGGGTGTGACAATGAGATTAACAATTGCGGGCTTTGTGAAAATTGTTTAAGGAGAAAATTGGCATTTAGGAACAGTTCGGTGGTTGATCTCACAAAATACACTTTTAAATAAAAGTAAAAAATTATATAATATCCTTTATATGTATGAAATAAAAGAGTATGATGACAGTCTAGATTTAAATTATTTTTACGGCAAGTGCAAAGAAAAAGGTTACGTAAACAATTGCTCCAAATACAAATTAGTTGAAAGTCTGATTACGGAAAAAGAATTTAAATTATGGATATTATATTATAACCAAAAACCGATTGGCACCACTGCTCTCCATGGTTTTGAGGACGTCATGGGAGAAAACAGTTATAGAATATGTGTCAGGACCTGTGTAATAAGTGAAGACACTCATCTATCAAAAGTTAGGACACTGGAAGGTATCCTACAGCACCAAAATATCACTTCACAAATTTACATACCTCTGTGCCTTGACCATATTAAAAACAAAGGATTGGCCTACATAACCACCTGTGACAAGGACACTGCAAGCATGAAAGCAGTACACCATGTGTATGCTCCTGCCTTGAGTAAAAAGGGCATACTTAAAAAAATAAAAGATATATTTTATAAGGGCACACAACAGACAGTGTGGCTGTTGGATAGAGATCAATTTGTCAAACAAGTTGCGCAGGATCCACAGTGTAAATATAAATTAGTTTAGTCAAGAAAGTTCCGAAAATAATATTATTCAGTTCTCAGCTTCAAAGTGTACACGTTGATTGCTTGTGCTGTACCATCTGGAAATTCCTGAGCACGATAATCATCGACCCCCACTTGATTGGTCTGGTAGTTGCCTGCGCCGTCCAGGCGAGTGTCCGTCATGGCCGACCCGCACACCACTCCGGTTCCACTACCATTGATCCCATAGGCATATCTCAGCCTGTAGCCGACCTCTGCTTGGGCAAAGTATCTAATCACGGAAGAGAACACTGATTCCATTGCTGCCGTTGTTGGTGTCTCTATATTGTTCAACGCAGTGATTCTGGCAGGCACTGTAAATGATGTGGCCGCCGGGGTGTCGATCCTGTGGAGGTAATAGTTCTGTATTGTTACAGGTTGGTCTAAAGTCTCCGGAATTTCCCCTGCTACAAAAGCCGCTGTGTCGGCCCGGGTGTCAGAAAACACAGGAGTGTTTGATCCACTGACCTCCGTGTAGCCCGCTAGTGTGGTAGAGGTGGATATGGTGTAGACCACGCCGGCGATGGCGAGACCATTCGTGAACACCGTGGATCCATCTGATGTGATCCATCCACCATTGAGCACGTCAAAGGCAAAAGTGTCATACATGTCCTGTAGGTTCATAGTCCTGATGTTGCCCTCTGGAGTGTAGTACACGGGAAAACTTATCAAACTGGCAGCACTGGGATTGGGATCCGTGGCCACTGTCTGCGTGATCCTATCAAAGGATACGCTGACGATGCTGGGTTCAGTTGTTGTTGCTTCAGTTGGGAATTCAGTAACGCTTGTGCTGACCTCTCCGGCCTGCAGTCGTGTGTCGGTGAGTGACCCAAGACTGCCTCCTGAGCCCACAACGCTCAGTGACACTGAGGGATTTGACAAATACAAGTTGAACATGCGCAGCTTGATCTCAGCGATCATGGCAGCGGACATCTCCCTTAAATTGGTTCCGTCTACATACAAGGGCGTGCGAACTGACATAGTGTTATTTCAATGATTATCTAATTTTATTATACTTTTTAACAAAGTTTGTGTCAACTGTAGCTTTTTTTCTATCTTGGCCGTCATTATCCTACGAGCCTGCACCATATATGGTTTTCAGCACTGTGCCGGTGGAGTTGATGATCTGCAATGTCACTGTGTTGGCCAGCATGGTTGATGTCACTGTGCCTGTGTCACCCGAAGTGATGACTGTGCCTGTTCTATTTGGTAATGTAATTGTCCTGTCCGCGGTGGGATCTGCCACTGTGAGAGTGGTCTCGAAGTCATCCGCTGTGGCGCCCTCGAACACTATGTTTCCACCTGTGATCACAGTTATAGCTGCTGAATGTATTGCCCCTGTGATTTCTGTGGCGGTGATGGCTGTGGCGTTGATTGTGCCTGTGACATCAAGTTTGGTTGTTGGGTTTGTTGTTCCTATGCCCACCCTGCTAGTGGCACCATCTATGGTCATCACCACTACTCCCTCAGCTCCGCCATCATTGACTTTGAATGTGATGTCCGCGTCGGGGGTAAAGCTCTGCAGTACGGTTCCCACGCTGCCGCCTGTGTCAATCGTGATTTTAAAATCACTGTCAAGTCCCACTATGACGCCACTATCGGTCAAGATACCCAAACTGCCTGATGTGGTTTGAGCGATATTTTTAAGTATGAAACCGTCCTTTGCCGTTCCTTCTAGTTTGTCTGAGTCAGTTGACGTGCCTGTGAGTTTGTTGCCCGCCAGCGTGTTGCTCATGGTGATACCGACATAAATTTGAGGGAATCCCGCAATACCAACTTTTGGAGTGAATGCTACGTCACTTATGATGGCTATCCTAGTTCCATCATTAAACCACGTCGTGATGTTTTGCGAGACGTCCGTGGAGTCGGCTATTGTCTCATATATGAAACCGTTCTGGGCTCCGGCCACCACCGTGGCCGGTGGTCCAACCAAGATGTTGGTTGCGCCATTGTTGAAATACAATTGTTGTGTGTTGGAGTCGATCCAAAGATCTCCCGCTATCAACCCCGCTGGAGTCACGCTGGTGTAGCTGACCCCGCTGGATGGTTGAAAACTGGTGCCCGTGTAAACTTTTAACCTGCCGCTGGCCTCGTCATACCAAAGCTGGCCTTTTATTGGTTTAGATGGCGCGGTTGTGTTGCTGAAATTCTCCAACAGATGCAGGAAATTTTCCGCTATGACCTCTCCATAGCCCGCATAGCCCTTGCCCACGAATGACAGATCCGTCTGTGTGTTTAGTATGGAATCCTGCACCACATACTGATTGGGTGACGCTGCAGTGTTGGTTTTGTTTACTGTGTATGTCATTTTATTATTCCGTGAATGTCGTTAGAGACTGTATCCTTAATGTGTAGTCGATCTGAATCAATCTGTTCAAACTTTTTTGTATTGGATGGAATATTACGTGTGTCAGTAATTTATTGGCTGTGCCGTTCTCTGAACCTTCCCATGACACCAATCCCAACTCATCGAACACATATTCTCCATTGAAGTTGGTTGTGTTGTCAAAGGCCTCTTGGTTGGTTGGTTCGCCGTAGTCCAAGGTGCATGTGACCACTATGTCTGTGTACTTGTTGCCCGCTGTGTGCCTGATCTCCATCTTGTTTCTGGTGGTGTCCTTGTTGGTGGCCGAGTTATCATCCACCACTTTATAATATGTCTTGTTGTACAATGTAGCGTTGGTGCCAGTGGTGTTGGGAGTCAAGTATGTTATGATTCCTGTGGCATCCACTGTTGTTCCACCATTTCCAAATGCCATCTCATGCACAAAGCCCGTGGTTTTGTTAGCCAAGCTGTTGGCCAGTGCTATGCTCATGTTCTCATAATGTATTGCGTTTCTCTTGTCCACTATAACTTCACCTGTTTTAGGATCCCATATTTTTATGTGCCCTTCAACTTTCACTCCGGACTGGTCCTGTGGCTTCTTTGTATCTTCTTGCATATTATTTTCATTGATTTCGTTTTGTGTCATTGCGTTGTATTTATTCAGGTGCATTTGTTGGTTCTCCCGATAGGAATTTTGCTTGGTTAGTTGTTGATTTTTGCAACCCTTTGCCGTTGGATGCAGTGCTCGAGCCCCCTGTGTACCACACCTTGCCTCGTTTTTGTACCACTTTTACCTCGATCTCAGCTGCAGGGATCTGTGCAAGCGTAATGTTGGCAGTGCTGCCGTCAATAGTAAAGTTCAGTGTGCTGCCATCGTCGCTCACGTATGGTAATCTCCTGCCCGCCACGAACACATCCAACTCATATGGGGTGGCCGGGGCCAATGCTGTTGGGAAGGTGCTGGTGCTGCCATCCGTTGTTGTTGTTTTGGCATAGATTGTCTCTGCATATGGCACTGTCTGTGATGCTGATGCATCAACCACTTGTGCGCCAGAGGCATGATTTTGCAAGGCCGTGCCCAGCGTTGCCCTTCTAAGCTGAGATAGAGTGTTGTTTGTTTTAATGAAATATTCTATTCTTTCTTCTCCAATGAATATTACCCCCGGCACTGATCCACCTGGAGGTGATGCCAACCTGCTTGCATCAGCAACATTTATTGATGATGCAGTCTGAGTCACGGCCCCGGCCAATTGCGTTGTTCCAAATGCGCTTATCCTTTTAAAGAAATTTCTATTCAACATGTCCTTGAATATTCTAAATCCAAGGGCATTAACCGCACCTTCTACCGCAAAATACATAACATCTATCCTGTCGGCAGATGTTAACGTGGCTCCGCTTATTTTTAAAGTTCTAGGATTAGGAAAATATTTTGCGCCTGTTAAAAAATTATATCCATGCGTCAGTGCCACTCCATTCAACCAAACAAATACGTAATTGCTATTGAGCGGAGTTGCCTGCAAAGTAAATTCTCCGGAACCGTTGCCTTGAAATATTTCTCTGCGTTGATTCATGCCCACTGCGTTATTGAAAGTGGTGGCGTCAAATTCTACGCCCGGCGTCAATGCTATTCCATCAGCTGACAACTGTGAAGGCTTTAATATGATGTCATCACCTATGTTGTAATAATGATTGTTCAACAGCACACAAACTGCTATCAAGTCGGAGCTGTCAGGAGCTGATAAGAATATCACTTGCTGAGCACCAATGTCCACTGTGTAGTCTGTAAAAAGGTCTTTCTCAGTGCCATTTACATAAACCTCCACCTGGCTGGCATCAGTAACCGTGTTTGCCGGATCGATGCCAAGGCTATATGTGGTAGTGCTGCCATCGCCGGAATAATAGGTGTTGTCAGGACCTCTCAATATCTTGCCTCCAAGTCGTATCATAGTCAGTCCTGAGTAAGGACCGATGGCGCCTGGAGGATATGTCAAAGTTATCCTATTCGTACTGCCATCATATGAAAATTGTTCAGATCTTATCTCTGCCTGTGCAACGCCACTGGCGGCTGATTGGTTGAACGCAGCTATCTGTATAGACTTGCCTGACGCTGGAGGACTCACAGTGGATCCGTCACCGGTGTGAAAAGTGATTGTGATTAATTTATCTGTCACTGTATAGGTGTAGTTGTTGGTGGGTACCCCGTCCACCGTGACATAAAGCTGACTCATAGAACTGTCCAATTGGAACGATTCTCTGGCCGATGTTGTGAATGACACTGTTGACCCATCTCCCGTAAATGTATTCAACACCATGTAATTTTTCCCTGATATGGCAAAACTTTTTATAGCTATTTTTTGGCCCGTTGATGGTGCAGCAGTAAATGTTATTGTTTGGTTTGCAATATCTACTATGTGAGTTGTTGCTGTGCTGTCACCAGCATCTTCACTTTCCAATGTGAGACCGTCTAGTGACACAATAACTGATGCCTGTGTGCCAGGAGTTTGTCCAATATCAAATACCTTGGTTGATCCATTACCTATGTAATTTTTTGTAATAATGAAAGGTACCCCCGATTCAGGCGCTGTGTAGACCTTGATATCTACCGTGTCAAACATTGATCCAGGTACATTCTCTTCTGGCGCATAACTTGTGTCCGGCGTGACGAACCCATCACCCTCCAATATCACGTCACTTGGCGCTATTCCAACTGCGGAACCAAAAAGTCCTCCGCTTATTAATGTGTCCAACGTTCGATCATCTGTGGGAGTCAGCACCCCGTCATCATCAAATGGTATGAATTCTACTTTATCACCATTGCCAACCACTGAGCTGTCATCGGGGATCACTGTGAATGTTTTAGTCGAACCATCTCCTCTAAACACCAGAGAGGTCTGCCTGACGCCATTCACATACACAGTGTATACGTCTGTGGCTGCGGGAGCACTTGCGAAAGTGAATGCGGTGCTGCTGCCATCACCATAAAAAGTTTGTATCCTGCTGAGTCCGTAGTTGTCCCACGGAGCCTCATACCAGAGTGATCTATCCCATCCTTGGCTGCTGTTGAAGGCCAATCCTGTAACCATGACCCCACCATAATCTACTCCTGTCATTAACTGCGAGAGTTCGTTGCCTGGCATTCCTGTGGAAGGACTATAAAGTCCAAGGGTCCTCTCTGCCGCTGTTATATACGGCTCATCTCCTCGCAATTTCAAGAGATTGTCCAATCCGTCATTGAAATCTACAGTGCTGTTGAAGCCAGTGGTCACCTTATAAAAATTATTTCCATAGCGCACTAGGTCATTAAATGCATATGCTGTAGACGGGGTCCACTCTAAGATTGTTGCTATGCTTTTTACCCTGTCAAACTTAATAGTGGTGGACACATCTCGTACAAGGTCATTCTGTAAATTTGCATAGGCCTTGGCTGTATTCGCGGGTGTAGTTCCGTCAGCGGCCCCACCTATCAGCACCACAGTTGGCGTGGCAGTGTAATTTGACCCAGGAGTCAACACTGTGATTCGGGTGACTGATCCGTTCCTTATAGATGCCGTGGCAGTGGCCTGTGTGTTTCCCGCTGCGGAGTATAATGTGTATCCTACTGGCCTATCCGCTATTGCTATGTTCTGATCTGATAATGGCATGTAGAACTGGATGCCTACGTGCTCAGAGAAAGTGAAAATGAGGCTAGATCCAGCACCCCCTGCCACAGTGTCAGCAAATTCGGCATCAGCATTAAAAGTATACAATGGGTAAAAATACCCATATTGTCCCGACGTAGCTCCACTTACACTTGTGCCCAACAATGTGAACGGACCCACGCTGGTAGTAGTACCTCCTAACAATCTTACAGTTGGGGCAGTGACGTAACCGCTTCCCCCATTGGTCACCGTGATAGTTGACACATATTTCTTATAATTGTCTCTCCAAAAGCGATAAGGATATTGTGATAATAACGCAGTGTCGATGCTTGTGTTTATGTTTCTGATTCTTGTTCCATCATAAAAAGCTGGCAGATCAAAATCTGCATTTATTCCATCCTGCGTCTCAGTGCCAGTGTATCCTAATTTATACTCTCTTATCTTTGTATGGAAAGGTTTGACTTCATTGATATAGCTCTCTACGTAATCATCTGTGCCTATCTTGTATGTCTTTCTCTGGTCCAAAGGTCGCAAGCTGTTTGTCACGTTGATGAATGATGTTTTAAATAACCAGTCGACATAAAGCTGCTCCTCTAGCACTCTTCTTAGACCTATGAAGAATAAATTATTGTATTCCGCTTTAAGATCACCAACAAATATGTCATCCCTCAAAGCGGTAAGAATATTTTTGAGTTCTAGTGATGGTTGTTGGTCAAAGAAGTTGTCATCGAACGGGTCTTCATCCTCAAACCCGGCATTGGTGATGTCGTAGTTATAGAGTGCGTTGCTCAGTTGGATGGTGCCGTTTTGGGTCGCGCAATTTTTAAACCCATCTGTGGTTTTTAAGAATATCTTCCACCCCCCTGTATCTGAATTTAGTACCTTAACATATTTGCCGGCATCCAGCTGTGTCAGTGTGTCTAGCTCATATTGAAAGCTCAGCTGCCTATCAATTATCACGTCTGAGTCTATACCCGCGTCATACCAATCCACAAAGCTATAATAGTTGTTGGTTTTGAAAGTCTGTACCTGGAACCTGTTCCATTCTGTTCCGTCCCAGTTGTATATGGCCCAGTAACCCTTGCTGTTAAGCTCATCCGCTCTGACCAATGCATTGACTGATCCGCTGATGTCAGCGGTATTGATAAAAGTTAGATCCGCATAGGTGTCAACGGCGATGTCCCATTCGCCAGATGTTTGCAGAGGCTCCGGATCAGCCGAATTTAGATTGCGAAAATTTATACTGTAGGCCAATTGGTACTTGCTGAGAACAGTATTGCTGTAGTTAATTATATGCTTTAGTGCCTCGAACCTGTCTCGGTACCAACTCTGCCTTGGCCTAATATTGTTGCCATAGCGTTGATTGAGAGGCAATGATAGGTCGGGAACCTCATTGCCCAACTCATCTACACCTATGAGACTATCCCACCATTTTTTTTCAACTTTATCAGCAGGTCTAGAATCTTTGTCACCTTCCTTAAATATCTTCCACACTGTGTGCACGTCAGATTCGTTGTCATTCTCCCTGTAGTTTATATTAAGCACTGTGTTCCTATTAACCAGGCTGTCCCTCACATTGAAAGTAATGATTGAATTTCGATCCGATATCGCAAAATATTTCTTACCACTAGCCAAAGGATTTTTTATTATGTTGGCTATGTAGGCTGTGGTATTTTTCCTATCCATTACTGACCTGTTACCGGATGGCAAGAAAACTGAATTCCTAATCCAGAAATAATAAAAGTTAAGAAAACTGTCTGAGTTAGCGTCATATTTTTGTTTAAGTGTGAACACTGTATTGTCTGCATGCAAGGGAACGCCTGATATCCTCCTTGACAGACCTTCCGTGGTGTCACTCCTCGCAGCCCACTCCGATGGCAATAAAGTAGATTCCACCCATTCGTAGACATTTATGTTGGAACCTGGAAACAGATTGCCCCAATTTTTTGTCCTGTGTTCCTGTCCCGCTTGCTCATACCATACCCATCTGGCCTGGCTGAGATCCCACCAAACCTCTCCCACGTGCTCCTCGCCCCAGGCAGTATTAGCACTCACAGTCTTACCTATGGTTCCAACGTTGTAGGTGGCTGGATCCCATTCGGTTTTGTAATTAATTTCTCGATCGGCCAATCCCAATATCCTACCTTTGATTGGGTCATAATAATCTAAGTAATCTATTATTTCATTCTTGGCCGTGTCAAATATAAAAGCAGATTCGATCTTGCTGCTGTCTACCAATTCATCTTCGGTAACTTGAGACTGCCATGCATATTGACCAGCTGCTACGAGATCGTATATGGCTACTGATCCATTATTGGTGCCAAGTGTTGACCCATCATTCTGCAAAATAGAATCTCCTGGCGCACCAACGTAAACTGCGGTATCGGTCACAAACACACCTTTACCAAAATCATCGTTGGTACTCACACGATCTGTGATTAATTTTTGATCAATCACAAATTTATTGTTATATTTTGTCGCTGTAAAGGCTCCCCCCGATCCTATGTTAAGGTCCACTATCTGGGTGTCCTGCAGGTCTAGGGTAGTGGCTCCATTATCCAATTTCATCACTCTCTCGTTACTGAAATTCTCAGCTCCTATCACCAATCTAGTAGCAGAATGATTTATGCTCAACGATGATCCAAATCTCATGTTAGTTTTAATTTCTGGGGCCGATATAGTTTGTTGCAGCGTATATGTGTTGGTTGACGCATCCGCGTTCCATTTGTAATAGTATACAGCTCCGGCATCGTCTTGCTCGTCGTTGTCTATTCCCGAGGCTGACACAATCAGGGTGGTGCCGTCCTTGCTCATGGCTATGCTGTCTCCAAAATTTAATTCATTGGAACTGCCATCTGTGCTTACGCCGACTAATGTCTGTCTATGTGTGAATGTTAGTGTAGTGCTGCCATCATTGTATTGGTGATTACTTGTGAATATTTCAACCTTGCCCGCATTGCCCGGACTGACTGAACTTATTGCTAAGATATCCCCATTGTCATTTGCAGCTATCCTGTGACCAAATCTTTTGCCAGTGCCAGGCTCACTGCTTTGAATTGACGATGATTGCGTCCATGTACTATAAGTGCTGCCATCCACTCCAACTCCCCACGTGTAAACATACACTATGCCATTCTCGCTACTATAACCAGGTGCGCCAACAAAGAGATATTTGGGGGATGTGTCTCTCAAGCTGTCCAGTTTTGGCTCTGCCACTGCGGTTGACCAACCAAAATTTAGGTTGTCCAACACCGTGCTGTTGTCCGACGGTGGGAATATGGTGTTGAGACCGTCATAAGTTTTGCTGAAGTTGTTCCAGATATAGGTTTTGATCAACCCTGCGTTCTGATGCCTAGAACTGTCGCTTCCCGGTATGATAGTGTTATTGTAAGGGGCTCCGGCCACTATTATGTTTTCATCCGTGCTGATTGACAAGCTCTCTCCCAATCTTGAAGTATAATCATCGTTGTCTGTCATAGACACGCTGGCTACTATGTCATACGTGGTGCCGGCGGAATTATTTGACCGGCGAAAGAAATGTATGGTTCCTTGCTCCATGCCAGGAGCAGATACCACTAAAAACTTACCGTCGTTGCGACTCACCATCCTGTAACCGAACTCCTGATTATTGGGAGTGTCTGGCGCCAAAAGTGCAACTGTGACATATGGATCCACCTTCTCGTAAATTTTCCATCTACTTCCCGCATTGTCAACAAAGACCTTGTCTCCAGGTACGTCATTGTTTCTCTGCCTGTAACCCTTGTACGAGATGGAGGCATTGACATTGTCCATTGACGGCAACCTCACTGACACAAAATTGTATAGATTTCCATAAGTATCTTGAGTCGATCCGTCAACGGCAATTCCACTCCGGACAATGGTGTTGGCCTGATCGAAAGCCAAAACAATACTTTTATTGGTTGGAGTAAGCAGCACTTTATACACTCCATTTAAATTTCTAAACTGGCTATTGGATATCGCAATGAAATCGCCTACAGCGAGAGAGTGTACAGATGTGAGACTAATCATGATTCCTCTGAAATTATTAACTGCTGATATGGCTATTATTTTACATCCTGTAAAGGTTAATCTTTTGACATCCCAATCATTGTTTGATTTTTTGGCGATCCATACCAATTCATCCTTTTGTATCTGGTTGATATCGAGATTAAGAAGATCTTCTTCATTGAATACTGTGTGCTGTACGTCAGACAATCTAGGATAGCCGGCTGTCTTAAATTTTTGTATAACATCTCTGTCCACTGCCTCTAGTGTGTAATCATATTTGTCGAATGTTTGCGAGGCTGTGTATTCTAGAGGAGTTTGATAAAATTCACTTTTACGTACCGCTGCCGACTTTACCCAGTTGGCAGTATCCGAGGCGCTGTCCAGCAGTTCAATGCTTTGCACATTGTTGACGAACACGTCGTCCGGCATCCGTATCTGTATGGCGTTCTTGCCTTGTATGTTTCCAAATTCTCCAACCTTGATCATCCATTCAGGATAGATGCTTAGAGAGATGTTCTCGTCCATGAATTTTGCTTTCAGCAGCTTGTCGATGGCATTCTGTGTGCCCTTCTCTCTGATAAATCCCTGATAGAACTTATATTGGCTGACGTCATTCAAAAAAAGATTTTCTAAATAATCTCTGCTCTGGTATCCTGTTAGATGTTGCGCTAATTTTTGTTGGCCTTCATCAAAATTGTCACTCTCCAGGTCATAAAAATCACTGAATTGTGATATCTTGTAATCAAAATTAGGAATTAATTGAGAAGCTGGTTTTTCATTTTTGCCTTGCCAATACTCTCCATTGAAAGTGTTACCCGAATTATGGTTTATTTTGGCCACATAAAATCTTGCGTTGTATTCCACCGTGGTTCCAATTTGGTAATCGGTGTTGGCTGTCCATGCGTTTACCTTGGCTTCGTCAAATATGAATCCTGGCGAGTAGTAATCTCCGTTCCAATCTCCGGTCTTCCATCCAATTAGCTTGAGTCTCTGCTGTCGGAAACCTGTGGCCAATTGCAATATAATATCAGAAAAAACAGTGACGTTGTCAAACAGTAGCACGTGTTCTTTTTGCACTGCATTCATTGTGACATGATAAATTCCTACCTCTGGATTTTTACTCACTATCTCAAATGTGCGGCCGATCCTCTTGGTGCTAATGGATTGTGTTTCAATGGTCTTACCTGAGGAATCTAGCACAGTGTATTCGCCTTGCATATTTTGTAATTTGCCAACTACACTGTTTACGGTGTTTAGACTGAATCCTTCTGCACCTGGGCTCAGCGTTATTGCAGATCCGGGGGCCCACCCTTGCCTGGTCCAATACAAAAACTCCTTTGCGGACATCACCCAATCCATGGTCTCTGCTAATTCATTACTGAATCTATCAAATACAAATCCCCTCGATTCTAAATATTTTCCGTATCCGATGAGAAAATTTACTATCGATTGGGTGTCGCGTAACACGGTGCCGTACGGAACTATTTTTTCTTTGGTTGACCAATCTTTGTAAACGACTGCGGAGGCACTGGCAACATCCAGGCTATAGCTGTTATTATTTTGAAGTGGCTCAAATATCTTGAAGTAAGGTTTGATTGTGTTGTATCCTATAATCTTGTATCCTCCCTCAAGGGTACTGCCATCGTTGGCTACTGCACTGTTAAGTTCTACCAGCACACCCGAGTAATCAAATGTGTCCACTGGATTGCTTGATCTGAATAATATTTTGTAATTCTCATCTGGTATATACTGAGATCCAGCTGTTGACCCAGGACTGACGCTATCCGTTAATACTTTGAGATTTTGTTTGTCTGTAAACCCTCCCAGTTTGTATGCAAGCTGGACATTAAGATTTTTCATTTTGTCATAAAAATGAGGGGCAGGATCTAGATTATTTTTGACCAGGTAATTGACTACAAATGGCTGATATCCTGCTGTCATATATCTAGTGATCTCTCCGGTAGTGGAATTGGTCACGGTCTCCAGGTAATATTTTGCATCACGCAGCGTCTGTGCAACACGTGTGTCACTGTCTATTACATTTCCTGCTAGATTGGTGCTCAGCCTGCTGTTGTCAAGAAAAATTCCAAAAAATTTGGCTGGCCTAGTCAGTGCCAACAACTTCATGACCGAATATGGATATTGCGAACTTTTGCGCCATGAAGTTTCCACTGGTGATTGATCTCCAAATTTCCAAGACGCATCTACTCCCCTCTGCTCGTATTGGGACACGAGTCCAATAGCTAAAGGTGATTTTAGATTTCCATTCACGTCCGTTGGCAGATAGTTTAATAGGTCTGGTCGGATATATCTCTGGATAGTTTTATGCGAACCATGATCATAACCCGCCGCTAGGTCGTTCCATAATAATTCATTGCCCGAGCTGTATGGCCCAGGGCCATAATGTTCCTCCCACCAGGTGGGTTTTTGGCTGTAACCTAGCATTTCCCACGGATGAGTGTGTGGACGATCGGTGTCATAAAAATAGTTGTAGATGCCTCTCCAATGTCCCGGAAGATATTCATTTTTTATTGCATCTTTGTTCTTTGCGTAATTGTATGTGAATTGGTTGCCCTCAATATAGATATCATTTTTTTGATAATCCAGTCCATTTCTGCCGGCCCAGGTATAAAAATCATAGCTCAATATATTGTCGATTTCAGATAATTTGTAATCGCCATTTACAAAAGCCGATGGTTTGACTTCGTTGAGAGTTAATAGATCTGTGTTAAAAGATGTCTTGCAATTGTTGTAAATTCTTTTTTCCAGTTCCATTAGAAGATGGTCTCTGTAATCACCATATGCCACTGTACGACTGCCGTCGTGTCCTATGATAATTTGGGTTGGCGTTATATATGTGCTATCTGTCACTATCTCAGGCTTGTATTTTGGATAAAGCCCCAACTTGGTAGGGGTAGGCGGAACAAAACTGCCTGTGGTGTTGTCGTAGTCCTTGACCGTGACAATGTCTCCTTCGGCCAGTGCAGAAGTTATTTTAACACTGTCATCAACTGTGTTGAACGTGTAGTCGTCCCCTAATATTAGTAAAACATCATTGCGATAGATATAAACTGCTCTATTGCTTGGAGAAGACGTATCAAATTGTGAATCGATGGCAAATTCAGTCTGTGTGTTATCCTGCACTGTATAATTTCTAGTGGTAGCTCTTTCTCCGTATCCCATCATGTCCTCATAGAAGAATGGGAACGCTGATGTCTTATCACCTGCCATGTCCTTGATAATGGCATCAAAATTACTTGCAACACTGCCTTCTCTCGAAGACACACTGGCCTGAGACAAAAAGTTTTCTTTAAATTTTTGATACTCGAGAGAACAGTAATCAATTGCCGATATGGCGTTCGTATTTTTATCCGTCAACAGGAACATTGCCGGTGGTAATGATGCTGAATGTTGTAATATCGTACCACCTTGCAATCTCACATCGGGTATATCTCTAAGATTGCTGTTGCCGGGCACGACACCCACTAGTGTTTCATTCTTCTCGTTTATATCATGCACATGATTCAAAACCTGTCCAAATGTGAATTCCGATATCTGTTCATTGAGCGGGTTTGTCGAAAGATTCTCCGGGATCTCGTACAGTCCTTTAGTTTGTAATTTATTATTCGTTGAGAAACATTGTATCTTGACTAAGTCATTTGTGGCTAGATCTCGAGAAAAAACTATAAATTTATTTGTGGTTCCATTGATCAACGTGTAGTCACTGCCAAGGCCTTGCGCCTGATCATTGACATCCACATGAACTTGTATATCCTGCACGCTTGCACTGTTGTCATAGACGTCAATTGGAAATCTTCTAAATTCGCTGTCGTCAACAACAAAAGTCCTAATCACTCTCTGTTTGCTGGGCTCATTCCTTTTCACCCAAGATGTCTTAAATTGCACAGAACCATCTCTCTTGTTGTATGCAACCTGGGCGATGGAAAAATTCTTTTTAACAAGCTGTTCTCCACTTTTGTAGTTGAAAGATCCAGAGGAAATATCAGTTTTAAATAACATGTTGCCAACATTGTTTATAGAACTATACTTGACCTTTAGTCCTAGAACGCTGTCTGTGATGGAAGAATCAGATACCTGATACGCGAACACCGTGGCTCCATCAAACGTAGAATTTGGATATGATGTTGGATCGTGCAGTGGGATTAAATTGTCATCATATAAGTTGAACAATGGCTGTTGATTTAATTTAGTTTTTTGCTGTCCTGTCACCCAAGATGACTGCACGGAGTTATAGTAAAAAGTTTTTCCTTGACTTTTTGTTCCCAGTTCAACAAACACCGATTCTCCATTCTGTGGTCCCGACATATTATCAGAGGCAAGAGACAGTGATATTACTGATTGATTGGATATAGACACAAAGTTCACTGTGTAGATCCTATTGTTCACTCGTGGATCGTTGTCGTTGGTCAGTAATATTCTCATTCCATCTCTGAGCGTGACTCCATCAACGATGTAGCTACTCTGCCTTACCATAGAAGAGAATGCGTCTGTGGTCACTGAGTCTATCAATGCAACTGATTTTTTAGCGATGGTTCCGTGATCATACAGTCCCAATCCAGAATCAAATTCTATTATGGGTCTCTTGGCTCTGTCTGACTCTAAAAGATTTGGAGTGTATCCATTTGCAGCGGCAGTGGCATCTATCACGGCTCTATGGAACCATCTGTTGTATCTGCTCCAGGCGTTACCATCTACGCTGTCTCTCTTAATAGTGATGTAATCGGGCGTCTCTGGTCTGTAAAAACTAATGGCATAAGGCCTTGTATCATACTGTACGGTATCATAAAGTTCTGTGGTCTCAGAGGCATAGGACTCCGGTGTGATCAATGTAGCTGTGTCCGTGAGTGTGATTGAATCACCTACCCCCTCCACATAAAATTCCTTGTTTTTGTAGTTTTCGGTAATGGTGTTCGCACCAAATCTCAATTTCATACCATTGCTCAGCTGCACGCCAGCGCTTGTGACGTAGGTCTTTGATCCTGCTATTTCATGTGCTGGATCAATCTTGGTTGTTGACGTTATTGTCTTCACCGTGAAGATGCCCTGCATCTCTTGGTGATTGCCGCATTGATAGAATAACACGTCTGGTGCGTTGTCAGGCACTGTGAAAATCAGGGTTCCTTTTTGCACGCCATTATTGGTCACCCCATTGTTGTACAGTACTGAGCTGCTATCTTCAGCCAATCCTGTTTTGATTGGCTCGGTCATAATGAAGAATGGATGTCCTGCTATGTCTTTTATGAACTTATATGTGTTACCTCTGTACAATACAATTGAAGGATTGTTTCCGCTCTGTGTGCTAAATGTGTATGCCTGCTGCCCAACGACGTTTATTTTAATTTCTTGCACTGCATTGGGACCATTGTTTGATACCAAGATGGGGTTCGGCCCCTCAGGCATCCAATAATACTCTCTATAATTGACAAGTTTATCAAAATCTATAGCAGGATTCCAGCTATATACGTCTTCCTTGTTAAGCCTGTCGTGATTATCCACATTGCCGCCAAAGAATTTTATCTGATTAATGTAATCATCGTACGTGGCAGTGAATTTTACCTGATCTTCTGGATTTATAGAAGAGGTATCCTTGTCAGTGTATGTTACGGCTGGCTCCAGTTGATAATTGTCCCTGTCTTTGCTTGAGCTGGTGATGTACTTGTCAGAGGATTTCCTAGAGTAGGCGTATGTCCTGCCAATGTAACCGTCCAACCTAGTGAGGCTGCCTGGCTGTATAAGCTGGTCCAACGTACTGCTCAAAAATCTATGATTTGTGTCGGTGCGATAAAAAGATGGAAGGTGCGCGATTGACCTCCTCAATACAGTACCATCCTCATTTACGATCTCTTCGAAATTGTTCTTGCTATTAATTGGCGAATCTACCATGTCTAGTATCCTGTGCCACTGCTACCGCTGCTGCCTGAACTACCACTGCTACCACTGCTACCGCTGCTGCCCGAGCTTCCACCATAACCATTTGCACTGGAAACTCCGCTGCTACTAGTACCAGTAAATACAGATGTTGACCTGTTGCTAGTTGTTGTGCCTGTGGTGCTGGTCACCACTTGTCCGCTGACTGCTAATTGATTGGCTCCAATAGCATCAATTATGATCACATTATCAACCGTAGCGCCACTTATAAAAATTTCATCCGCGGCGCTACTAATCTGAAATAGGGATCCAAACGTTTGTTCGGTTTGATTTGGCACTATGACCACAGTGAGAAGGTCTGGAGCTAGTTGCGAGTGTATGTAAGCTGCTAGCTCTGTAAAGAAAAAGGTGTCGCCAAAATCAAAATTATTTAGGGCAAAAAATTCATTTATTGCACGAATCACTCTTGTCTTAATTACAGCATTGGTTACATTGTTGGCCGAATTTTTAACTACCTTAAAAGTTGCCTGAAACTCCTCGTCGGCTTGGTTGCCAAAAAGTATTTTATATTTTACGGGATGGTAAATGATCTGGTCTGACAATCCCTTTAAAGGATTTAATACTCCAGAATATGATATTCTCAGCTGATCAGCAGTAGACGGAATTGGTTCATCTCCTCCCTGACCCAACCATGTTCTGTACAATTGATCATATGATCTTTCAAGCATGTAGATATCCATTATGTTGGTTTGCGAAGGATCTATCCTAACTTCCTGCCCCGCAAAGTGCTTATACTGGAATTCAAGCGAACCTCTGCCTAACCTTGCATAATAATCAGTAGATGTTTGCAAAACACCCAGGCCTGAATTGAAAATTTTTATCGAGTCTTCGGTTGCGTCATAAAAATAAAATAATTGTCCGTCAGTGTAGCTGCCAGGAAGCACTATGCTGCTTTCGTTTTGTGAAACTATGAAATTACTGGACGGATAGGGAGTGTACCTCTCGATGTTGTCATAGCTGATATATTTTTTAAAAAATACATATTTGGTACTGACGTTCAACGTTGGCTCAACGAGTATATCAAAGATATCTGGGTTGTCAACCACACCATCATCATCTGAATCAAATAAACCTACCTTTACTTTCCTATTGTCCTGATAGCCATCGGACTCCTGCACGGTATCCACCACTTGCCACTCTATAGGGTAACCTACAGGCGATCCAGTGCTGGGCACAGTGTTGCTTTTCAAAATCTTTACCGTGTCCTTTACCGATTTTCCGGTAGTGTAATCGTATATTCTTTCAGTTTTGTCATAATGAAATTTATTTTCACCAGCGGATTCATATATGTACTCTATTTTACGATAGGTTACTGTGTATGTGTTGCCATCATTGGCGAATTTGAACCACCAGCTAGCGTCAAGATTAGTGGATGTAGTATCACCAGCGTAATCTAAGGCAAATGTGTTGGATGTACTTACATTGGCAGCAGTGATCACCTTCCATTTGGCATCCTCTTCGTCGTACCTCAAAGAGAATTCTTCAAAAGTTTCTATCCTGTCCTGCAGGTCTGTTTTCAATGCCGAGTCAAATATCGTGGAAAATTTTGGAAAAACTGCATTCAACACTGCTCCTGCTGGTACGACATCGTTGAGCGTGATTGGTCCGGCACCAGATTCCAGATTTCCAACCCCGCCATTGGCCCCATCTCCAACTACCGCTGAGATCTTGGCCCATTGCCTGTCCTCTGCAAGGTTGGTGCCCAGTGTGACCAGTTTACCATTTAGGAACTTCCTTGTATCAGGTGACGTAAATTTAACTAAAGCACCTGGCACAACGTATTTTAAATTGCTTGTAGCAAAACTTCCAACCACCAACGGTCCTGCAGCCTGAAAATAACCAGTGTTGGTGTTTGCGCCTATTGAGCTGCTGTTCCAGGTTGAGGCCAAAGTGCTTAAATTTTTTGTGCCGTATTTCACGTAAAAAAATTGTCTGGAATAGGCTTCGGTTAATTTTAACTCCACTTGCCTGTTGATGGTGTCTAAGATCTCGTTCCTATTTGTGAAGGTGAAAGTAAACTGTGGATTGCTTTCCTCTCGGTACAATATTCCGTCATCGGCGAAAACCGAAACATTGCTATAGGAACCGGTGGGATCTATGATCTCCTTGGCCCTGCTGATGCCGCTGGCGCTCCTGTTAACTGCCTTGACCTTAATAATCTCCTGTGATGCTGACAATGGCACTACATTGTAGTCTTCTGCTGTTATCATTCTATTTTGCGAATAGTAAACCTGGGGAGCTTTTGTCCTAATACTTTCGTCGCTTTCTGTGGCGGCGGAGTTGTACACACTCTGTTGCAATGATGCCACTACTGTCAATGTTTGTAGAGATCCATTGGCGTCCTGATACTGCATATTGAATTGTATATTTTGCATATCCGCGGGCTGTATGGAATATTTCGCATTATCGCTGATCCTGTAATAGGCCTTGAATGTTCCTGATGGAATGTTTGCAAAGTTACCATCCCCAAAAACAAGATCAATGGCGTCGTTGTTCCTAGTGACCACGTTATAGATATCTCTCACACCAGCGGACAGCGAGTTGTAAATTGTGTTGTTGCCCACGAGATCGGGTACTCTGGTCCAAAGTTTTTCGATCTGTCCAAAATCATCCAACTCATACAGCCACACGTCATCATTATTGATGTTGTTGATGGCTAAACTTTTTACATAATTGGTGGTTGGTTGCCCGATATTAAAAATATTGCTTGCCAAAGATCCTTGCTTGAATAAAAAGAAAAATCCTGTGTTTGGGCTCGAATCTCCAGCACCATCCGTCCTGTAGGCGTATGTCATGCCTCCTCCGGTGATTGGGGCCAACTCATATATAGATTCAGAATTGGATATCGCGCATGGGCACACCTCAAAATTTCTGGTTATGCCACTGATATTTTTTGAGAATTGGAACATAGGTATATCAACATTGGTGGTGTTTATTGTGTACACTTCTGTCTTGATGCCTCCTATCCTGTCTGATTCAAGCGGCTTCCCAAATCTCTGAGTGTCAGGGTTAGCGGCATTTAGTATGTTGATTATCTGTTCTCTGTAATTTCCGTTTGTACTGTCATTCCATACTATGGTTGCGTTACTTAAATTTGTGCCTGAGCTGTCATTAACATTCTGTGTTGTTCGCAACGACACCACCTTTAGCAGTCCAGTGGCAGGCTTATTCCGCTTGGCATTGTAATTGATCAATCTGGCCAGCCTTAAAATCGAGTCTCTCCTACTGGCGGTCTCAATAAAATTTTCTCTTGCGTTAAGGTCAACCCTGAAGCTGAGTGACTGAGCCACGTAGGCTATTAGGTCGATCAGCGCCACATACTCCGAAGACTCAACGAAATCATTAAAGTCATCCGGATAATTCTCCCTGAGGTAGGCCACCATGGTGCGCCGCAGCGTCTCGAAATCGTAGGATTTGAAATCTGCCTGCTGGAAAGCAGTGTATATCTTACGCCAATCCTCGGCTACAAGCAAGCGATTTTGTCTATCTGTAGAGGCCATTTTTTATCTATGTTTAATACACGGATATTTATAGATATTATTAAGTGCGTAGTTTAAGAAAGGCGCAAAGCAGCGTTTTCGTCAAAGCTGAATATCAATTTCTCTGTGATGTTGTAAGGCACATATTCTATAGTGGCTTGCACGGATATGCCATGCTCTGTTTCGCTGACTATGATTTCCTTGGTGCTTAGCCTAGGATCTGCGTTAAGATTCTCTGTAATGTCATCTGCCACCGCCTGTTTGACTGCCTCAGTCATGGGCTCAAATATCAAACCGTAGATTATTGTGCCAAATTCTGGATTTTCCACCCTTTCTCCCTTGCGCACACTTAATCTATTAATCAAATCCTGTTTGATCAATTCAAAATCATAGAGCTTGAAGTTTGTGTTACTGGATCTTGAACTAAATCCTTTGAACACCTGGGTTTTATTTGCACTTGAATTTTTACCTACGTATGCCATATTTTTTTAAATCTCCCTAAAATGGTCCAAAAGCAATATCAGCAATTCCACCTATGTCGGGATTGAATCCTCCAAATCCAAAAACACTGCCTAGGTTAGTAGCTAGGCTTGCTATTTCTGAGCTAATGAGACCTCCAAAATCCGAAACCAGACTACTTATCTCGGTAACTGCGGTGATGTCAGATCCCATCACTGACTTGTAGATGCTGTTAGTAATGTTGACAGTACCAAGCGCCTGATTTACTGCGCCAAATCCGGGTATCTGGTTAAGCACCTGTCCTATTCCTGGTATCTGTCCTATGCCTGGTATCTGTCCTATGCCTGGCACTATGCCTTCAAAACCTGGTAAACCAGCTTGTTTAAAAAAATCGCCAAAAATATTTTCTCCCGTGAAAGGTCCGGGTCCTGCTATTAATGAATTATTGACATTGATGCCTACCTGTCCTAGATCGTCTATGCCTTCAACCCCAAATAATCTATCTTTGGCTTGACCGAATGCGCCTAAAATACTGCCGGAGGTGGACACAATATCTTTGACTGTGCTCAGTGCGCCGGTTGCAATATTAAGTGGTGATGATATGGCCTTGGACAAATTGCCTGTTGTGTACAGAAGCCCTCCCTGGTCTAGGAAGAGTGTTTTGCTCAATTCATTCTGTGTGTCCCCGGTCAAGACATTTACTGTCTGTTGAATGGTGCTGCTGACTCCTTCGGCTATGGCAGATATATTGAACGGTCCACCGTCGGGCAGACCATAAAGTTTGTTGTAATCCCTGGCTATCTCATTGCAAACTTTTTGTATTGATTGTATGTCTCCTATAGGTTGCTTGATAACATTGGACACTTTGTTCACTGCTGATTGCAACTGACCCAATCCTCGTTTTTCACATTCGTGCTGCATGTCCGCCGCGAGCTGCATCATTCGCCTGCTGGGATTATCGCTAAGCCTGTTTCTTTGGGCTATAAATTCGGCGGTTCCAGGCACGTTGCTCAAAGGACCAGGGCTGGTGCCCTTGAAGCTAACAACTTTGTCAAAATGGAATGGGAACGGCTCGTGTGTGCAGATCCGCATGCCCGACATAGTGATGTTGGCATTTTGGTCAACCTTGATTGGACCATAGGTGTACTTGTTGGCAGGATTGACGTCGGGTATGCCTTCTCTCTTGGTTCCTGTGCCGGCGGGATCCTGGGCTATGGTCCTTTCGTAAGTGGCTATGATATTGGGGCTGGTGGGTATGCTGTTGAAGTGCACCTGCTTGCCGGTGATGTGTGTCTGCCCGGTGGCCATGTGCAGTTGTGTCTCTGCCGCATAGGAAACTATAGAACCTTCCGGCGCCTTGGTGGTGATGCTGCCGAATCTGGCCTGTGTCTGAACATCATAGTCTGCATACGTTTGCACAGCACCACCGTCAATGACTAATTTTCCCACGCTACTCAATTTAATCTGTTTCCTGGCGAACATGTTGATGTTGGTATCACTGTGGAAGTTCATGTCTCCCCTAGATCTTATGTTCACGCCTCCTCCTGCGTATATGTCTATGGATCCGTTGGCGCTGAACTCCATCCACACATTGCCTGACCCATTGGCTAGATATACCACTCCTTTAGTGTCATGCAGTAAAAGTTGGTGGCCCGAGGCGGATCTTAATCTTATAAGTTGGTTGTCTCCGATGTTGTCACCATCATCCAAGACAAAAGTGTGTCCGGACAACCTATCAATAATTTCTTCATGTTTGGAATTAGCGACTCCTACGTTCCTGGCCGGAGAACTGGTATCTCTGCGTCCTGGTGTGCTGATTCCGAACACATTGCTTGGACTTTCTCTCCTGGCAGAGGACGTGGTTGTGCCCCTCACATCATCCTGTATCAATCCTTGTTGCCTTAGAGTTTCCGCAAAAGGATGTATGGGCTTCTTCAACACAGGATCCACTGCATTGCCGCCTATGGAATCCAGCGTCGCCCTGTTGATCTCCCCTGCGGGTAGAATTTCTGTGCCATACATGGTTTGCTTGCTGTCCACTTCTGACCCTGTGTCCTGTAGTCCCGTCCTGTCGGTGGCCGCTATTCCTGGCACCATGTGATTGGTCAGTGGCTCTTGTATACAACCTATCCAAAATGCCTGATCCGCTTTTCCCTTAGCAAATATTACCAGGACCTTGGTGTCTATGTCGGGAGGCACCATCCACATGCCATATGAATGTTGTGATGCCTTGTAGTTGTAGGGATCGCTCTCGCCTATGTATCTAGCTGTCTTTGCGCCATAGAAAGGCGCAAGGTATTCACAAGTGACTAATTTTCCTGTGGATGATCCCCCGTAACCTGCCAGTGATTCTATATAGACTCCCAACCTACCCATACGCAATGGATCCTGGTTTGATTTGACCACTCCTATATAAGGGCCTGGATCTACTATGCCAAAACTTGTGTCGTCTATAGGAAGTCCCGGTGTGGCTGCATCTCCTCCAAGGTGTGTTTTTAAACTCATTACATCTCCGCAGTAGCTACCGGTACGGTTCTGCCATCTGGAAAAATATAATAAGTCTCCTTGAGTGATTGCGTCTTAGCAGTGTCCGATTGATTATTAAACCTAGTCATGTGTAACGTCTGTGTGAAAGCGCCATTATGAAAATTGCTCTCTACTTTATAAACCTGATAGAGCCCGGAAAACACCGCGCTCTGAGTCCTACCGAGTTCGTACACGCCTTTGGTATCATCCAAATCTGCGGGCATTTTAAAATTTAATCTTATTATAGGGTCTGCTATGTCTGTGTTGTAGGCTTTGTGCTTGTCGCTCCATTGCCCAACAAATCCCAAATCTCTTATATTTTTGTCAGTGCCCACACCTGTGACGGTGTCGACAATATTCACAGGCAGGAATTGACTCACTCCTATCCATGATGGATCACCAATGATCTTCAGCTGGACCTTGACCATGTCTGAAGTGGGATTGGTTAGGTAGTCCATGAACTGGTCAACGTCCTGTTTCAATTCTGTGGCGAACAAACCAGAGCGTGTGCTGCGAACAGATCCAGGAGCTGACTGTGTTGGCAATAGTTCTTCGATTTGATCTTCTGCTCCAATCTGCGATAACAACGCCACGTCCTCCTCAAATCCGATCCTGTCCTTGTTGTGCGGATTGACTGGCGACAGCTTGGTCACATACCAAGCGATTTTGTAATTGATGTCCAGATCCATGATGTCGGTGTTGTTGCCTGTGAATATGTAGTCATACAGCTTTTTAACTTTAACCTGACTCTGACCTCCCAGAGACAGTCCTGGCCTCACCAGCCTAAAAATATGCAGGTCATAGGGTTCTATGTGATATTTTATTGTTTTTGGATGGGCTTTGGTTATTCTGTCAAACCTTTTTACATCGGTTTCCAGGCTAGCTTTTATCCTGAACCATTTAACAGTAAAATCATCATTGCTGAGTCCTGCTATGTCCACGTTGGTCAATATATCCTTGCCAATTTTTCCCCTGAGATTGCCCGTGGTCTTTTGGAACCAATCTTGCCAAACTTCTTGCACTGGCTGCAGGCTGGTCATTGCCTCTTCAAGCACTTTGATAATGGCGGTGTTGGTGTTGATCTCCCCGGCCACATTGAACTTGTATGCTGTGGATTCCTGCTCACGCTGCCTTAGGAAAGTGCTGTCCGGATCAACCTCATAGTCATTCAAGGCTACTGCCTTGCTATTTTTCACTTGGTCCACACTGACTTTCAATGGCACATCCGCAAATGAGGGATCTACTGTGATTTGATAGGTGTCCTGCATTCCTTTGGTGAAAACTTTCCTATCAGCTTCGTCCGCTGTCATTTTATTCAATTTATTACTAAAGTCCTGCATAAAACTCCTAAGTCCGTTGGCAGCGCCAACAAGCTGCATGTTGGTCCTTATGTAATTGTACCTGTTTAGATATGGGGCCTCATTGTATGCTATGCAATCGAGGTCATACGTTGCGCCCGCCGTATTGACTTTGATGCCCATTTTCACTATCTTGATCGGGATCTGTCTTTTGGTCGCCTGGGCATCTGCCGTCATTATCCTGCCCTGCTCATCAAATCCTCTGAATTGCAAGGTAAGCAGATAGGGAGCGCTTATATGGTCCTGGTATCCGCTATTGTTGGCCGCGGCTTTGAGTTTTTCAAGAATGGTCACCCCAGATGGTTCATTCAACCTCATAGTGATCTTTGTCACTGATCCTGTGCGTCTCTCAGAATTGAATCCATGTATTGAGTCTATGTTGACTGTTTCAAAATATATATCTCTGCCTTGGCTCAAAATAGTCTTGGCTCTATCAATGCTTGCTTGCTCTCTTTCATTTAGCAGGGTTTTTATTTCCTCCTGAAGCTCAGAGCTGCCTTGATCGGGATTGCCTATGCCTGCCGACTTGGCTATGACGTCATGTGGCGCTGAAGTCATGAAGGACACAGGATTCCTAATTTCTGACTCTTTCAATCCACTCAGAGTAAAGATATAGTTATACGAGGCAAACTGATGAAGCTGATTTTTTTCAAGTGAATCAAGTACAATCTTTCTGGTAGTATTGAGGCTCTTTTCATATTCACCGGCCATCTCCTTGGCAATGTTTATATCAAATCCATAGTTGGCCATTTTAAAAACCTAGATCGTTTTTTAGATTACTAAATTTTGGCAATTGAATAACTGTGCCCGGCGAGAAATCATAAATTGGGTCTTCAATAGAGTTTGGATTTCTTTGTGCAAAAACCCACCACAAGCGAGGAGTGCCGTACAAGTCATAGGCCAAAAGGTCTGGTCTATAGGCATATATCCTGTCTATGGTATATGAAACATCATCTTGTTCTGCAGTAATGGTCCTGGGCTGAAGGAGATCAAGGCTGATGTTGTTCTCCATTGTGGCGAAATAAGGACTGGTGTTGCTGTATGTTGCCATTAGATGTAACCTATACCCCTTTCGTCCTTGCCGTTGAGCCTGCCGTTGACAAAATCCTTCATTGAAAATTTCTTAACAGAATCTCTGGAATATATTGGCTGCAATTGCACGGTAACCAAACTCAAAGTTGGCGCCCATGTTTTATTCTCACTGGTGTTCACCACTACCCTGGGATCTATGTTATTCCTTCCAGAGTTGTTTTGAGAAGTGCAGATGTAGTCCACATCTGCCCTTAGATCAATGTTGAAATTTGTAACCACTACAGGCACGTTGTTGAAGACATAATCTCCATATCCGGACAGATGCAATATGGGAGGTGGGTTGCCCTTTAGAGCATCATTCTGCTCACCACCAAAAAACATCTTGGTCACTGATCTAAAGAAATGCAGCATGGCCACCCAGTACCTTGCATCTTGCTCATTTTGCACAGGAAATTCTGCGCTGACTGTGAAAGACGGGGCCTCGCTGTGTCCGTAGGCATAGTGAGGATAATTGCTGTGTGGCATGTTGAGTGGGGCGTAGCTAGCCGAGTGCTGAATAATTATGGCCGGGGTCAAGGGAAATATCACCCCTCCCGCATCGCCCAGTGGTTCCAGGATGGTGTTGGTTGCACGACCTTCTCCAGAATCCACCGTGGCCTTGTAAACTCCAAAAAACTCGCTCCAGAGATCACTCTTGGGGGGCAGTACCACTTTTACCCTATAATCTGTCTGTCCGTTTCTGGTAGAAAATCTAGCGGATGCACGCAGCTTGTTATTGGCTTCTGCACCCTTGCTCAGGCCCGATCCAAATAGTCTTCCTAGTGTTGGGTTGGTGGAAATAACGTTGCCTATCGCACCCACTGCACCCAGTACCTTACCCGCTGTGTCTAATATTCCCATCCTGATTCCTGCTTATTAATAGGTTGTTTTTTCATATAAAATTCAGTATACTTAAACAATATTTATAGGCATCATAATAGGCGCACTTTATAATCTCCGGGCAGCACGGCAATCAACTAAAATAAGGGATTTTTATGAAAAGAGTAAATTATTTAAACAACCGCGATCTGCTGGCAGAGATACACAAGAGCAAGAACAGCTACTCTTCTTACGTCAACCCCGAGGACGGGCAGTACGACATGATCGTCACTGACATCAAGAAGATCAACGGCGCCAACATAGCCAGGGCCAGGAAGATACAGGCCAAGCGTCTCACGGCACTGGCCTGGGAAGCCGCTAAGAAGTTGGGCAACAAGAGGATCAAAATGAGCGACTACGAGGTGTCTCCCAGGAAGGTCAAGAAGACTGACTTGGTGTTCAGGGTCATGACCTTTGACCACATCACCACAGACAGCGAGAGGAAGAAGAATCCCAAGACCCGCGCGGACCATCACACCAAGGTCAACTTCCCGCCGTTCCAGCACTACAGGATAACGGAAAAGGGCCAACTGGTGTGCGTGGGCAAGAGCCACTGGATAGGCGGCATGAGCAACGGGCACTTTAGCAACGACCACGGCAAGATCACTGCCACGCTGGCACACATGTTTTTAAAACTGGCGGAGCGGTACAGTCAGCGCAGCAACTGGCGGGGCTACACCTATGTGGATGAGATGCGATCGCAGGCACTGATGCAGCTGAGCCAAATTGGCCTGCAGTTTGACGAGAGCAAGTCAGAAAATCCCTTCGCCTACTACACCGCGGCCATCACAAACTCGTTCACCAGGATACTCAACATCGAGAAGAAGAATCAGAACATCCGTGATGACATCTTGGAAATGAACGAGATGATGCCCAGCTACACCCGACAGGCAAAGAATGAGAGCGAGACCGTGGCTGCAAAGAAGCGGCAGAAAGAGTTGCATGGCGAGGTAAAGATCTACAGCAAAAAAGCCATCAAGGAACTCAACCAACACATGCAAGCTTCGGGCAAATTATCACTTGCGGATGATGCTAAAACAAAATAATATAAAACTCTATGACATTTTTTAAAAGGGCTGCTTGTTTCACTGATATACATTTTGGACTCAAAGGCAACAGCCGAGTACACAATGATGATGGTGAGGCATTCTGCCATTGGTTCATTGATCAGTCCCGAGCACACGGCTGCGAGACCTGCATATTCCTGGGAGACTGGCATCACCACAGGAGTGCCACTAATGTGAGCACCATGAACTACACCGTCAGCAACATGGAGAGATTGGGGAAGGCGTTTGAAAAGGTGTACGTGATCATGGGCAACCATGACCTATTCTATAGAGACAAGCGAGAGATCAACAGCATGGAATACTGCAGGAACATTCCAAACATTCACATCGTCAATGACTGGTTGTTAACCGATGACGTGGCCATAGTGCCATGGATAGTAAACGACGAGTGGAGGAGGATACCCGACCTGAAGCAAAGATACATCTTTGGACACTTTGAGCTGCCCTACTTCAAGATGAACGCCATGGTGGACATGCCTGACGTGGGCACGATAAAGGCAGAACATTTCATTAACCAGGAGTACGTGTTCACGGGACACTTTCACAAGCGCCAGGTCAGGAACAACATACACTACATAGGCAATGCGTTTCCGCACAACTATGCCGATGCCGGCGATGACGAACGAGGCATGATGGTGCTGGAGCATGGTGGCAAGCCCAAGTACATTAACTATCCTGACATGCCTAAGTATAGAAATGTGAAGATATCACAATTATTATCCGACGCTGACAGAATACTGACTCCGCGAATGTATGTGCGAGTGGGCATGGATATCAAGATCTCATATGAGGAGGCTAATTTTATTAGGGAGACGTTCATGGAAAAATATCAGTTGAGAGAGCTGCAACTGATCCCAGAGCAATTAGATCAGGCAGATCAACCCATGGTCAAGGTGGAAAAATTTGACAGCGTGGACCAAATCGTGATCAAACAACTGGAAGCAGTGGATTCACAGACCTATGATAAGAAAGTATTAATGGCAATTTATAATAATCTTGATGTTAACAATTAGAAATCTCACAGCCAAAAACTTTATGAGCGTGGGCAACCACACTCAAGCGGTGAACTTTGACGGCAAGCATCTAGTGCTGGTAATTGGAGAGAACATGGACCTGGGCGGCGATGACGCCGGCGCTAGGAACGGCACAGGCAAGACTACTATAATCAATGCCATCAGCTATGTGTTCTTTGGCGAGGCTCTGACACAGATAAGGCGAGATAACCTGGTCAACAAGACTAACGCCAAGGACATGTTGGTCACTGTGAACTTTGACAAGAATGGGGTGAACTACAGGATCGAGCGAGGCAGGAAGCCACAGGTGTTGAGATTTTACATCAATGAAGTGGAACAGAATTCCGGAGCGGAAGGCACCGAGGACAACAACGAGGCCCAAGGAGAGAACCGCGAGACACAGGAAGAGATTAACAAGTTGATAGGCATGACCCATGCCATGTTCAAGAACATCATAGCCCTCAACACATACACTCTGCCGTTCCTGGCTACAAAACAGGCAGAACAAAGAGAGATCATAGAGCAACTGCTAGGCATCACTTTGCTGAGCGAAAAGGCAGAGCTGCTGAAAGAGCAGATGCGAGTGGCCAAACTGGACCTGGCAGAAGAAAAAGTGCGACTGGAGGCTGTGTTGACAAGCAACAAAAAAGTGGAAGAATCAATAAAAACATTCGAATTAAGAAGCACTGCATGGCAGACGCAAAAGAACACAGATATCGAAAAGTTTGTGTCAGCAATAGAAGAATTGGAGCGAGTGGACATACAGATAGAATTGGAAAGCCACAAGAAGTTGGCCAAACACACAGATGATAGTAAAACTCTGAGAAATCTTGAGAAAGAAAAGAGCTATCATGAAGATTCCTTGACAAAGGCCACTAAGCAGCGAGAGCAGACCATCAAGGATCTAGAATATGCGGAGAAGGCCGCCTGCCCAACGTGCGAACAGGACCTGCATGGAGAGAAGCATGAGCATCTGGTGGAAGAACTAAAGAAAGATCTCAAAGAACACACAGAGTACGAGCATACACTGGGTAAAAAACTCACAGAGATACAGCACAGCATAATGGCCATTGGAGATCTCAGCGCAGTTCCAGACACCTATTATGACAGCATCGATGAGGCATACAATCACAAGGGCTCTGTTGAGGACCTTCAACGTCAATTAGCGCAGACTAATGCCAAAGAAAATCCCTATCAAGAGCAGATAGATGAATTGACTAAGACCGCTGTGCAAAAGATAGATTACAACAAGGCTAATGAAATGGAAGACCTATTTAGACATCAGGAATTCCTTTACAAACTGCTGACAGCTAAAGATTCATTCATAAGGACCAGGATCATAGAGCAGAACTTAACATACCTAAACCAACGGCTGTCGTTCTATCTATCGCAGGTAAAACTGCCACACACAGTGGTTTTCTTGTCGGATTTGAACGTTAGGATTGAGGAGCTAGGCAGAGAATTAGATTTTGACAATCTAAGCAGAGGCGAGAGAAATAGATTAATTTTGAGTTTAAGTTGGGCTTTCCGAGATGTGTGGGAAGGACTTTACCAACAGATCAATCTCTTATTCATTGACGAGCTGATAGACGCGGGCATGGACATATCCGGTGTGGAGAGCTCCATGGCTGTGTTGAAGGAAATGAGCAGGACACAGAACAAGAACATATTCTTGATATCACACAAGGACGAATTAATATCACGAGTAAACTCTGTACTGAAGGTTGTGAAAGAAAACGGCTTCACTAGTTACGCCAACGATGTTGATATTATAATCTAAGAGATTATATTTGACAGAATGGTGCCTATACCAAAAGTTTCACCATTGGGTTTTTTAACCACATAAACCGAGTTAGTAGCTAATAGCTGTAAATTATTACATATGTCAGCATGATGAGATCCATATGTCTTCCATCCGTAGTCTCTGTCAATGTTTTCCATCATGAAATAACCACATGCTGCCACCGACTCCTGATATTTACGTTGTTTGCTTATAAGGGAAACCGAATCCATTGTTCTCTGCCTGCTCCATCTTAAACCTATTCGGTTCCACGTCATGCTGTACTTTGACATGCTCATAGCAAACGATTTAATATTGGGATGATCAAAATTAAAATTAAAATCTTTAGCCACAGTGATCCAAGCACAATCAATATGTATGTCTATGTTTTTCTGTTCGCATTCTGATAATATTGTGTGCCATTCTGGATGTATGTCTCCATACTTCCAATTAGGCAATGATATTATCAAGGGCACATTGGGTTTCAGATTTCCTATTTGTGTTGGTTGATGCCCCATGACGCTATAATATGCATACTCGTTTGGCAAAATCTGTATATTCCATTTGTATTTGCTGCATAAAGATTCAATGTAGTGCGTGCAGCCCATGATAACATCAATGCAAGGAAAAGCTTCCCATCCTTCCAAAACATTCATGTTGGTACTCTTGAACCAATTCTGGGCTTTATTGATAAAGTCTGTGTGTGTTGGAATTTTGTGTCCACCTGAGTACCACTTGTTTTTAAGTCCTTTTAAAAAGTTATCGTTGATAGGGAAAAGTTTGGTATCTAAATCATCGACAGTAAATATTTTTTCCAACATAATATTATTTAACTAATGGTAATGCCTTTCAAAGTTTTTTTCTCTTTTAGGAAAATAATCCTTGCACTCTCCGTTCCGTCTAATATCTGAAGACATGCAATGGAACCCTGCGTCCCAAAACCCTCTGGCTGGATGTTTTATCACATGGACATTTATATTTTGTTTATGAAGGAAACCAAGAACAGAGTCGTCCTCTACAACGCATATTACATTCTTTTCATCCACCACCAACATGTTTACATCAAAGATAGTTTCTGCTGCATTTCCTCCCCAATTTTTAGCATAATTGTAAATGTAATTTGAAAAAATTGGCGACATGAAGTTATTATCCGGGGTCCACCATCTGCTATGCTCCAATTTAATTTTAGATTGCTTGGCAGTTGCTTTCCGTTTTTGTGTCAAGTCATTTAACCAAAATACTTCCCACCCTGGAAATGTCTCTTGATAAATTTTTTTTCCGGCGTAATGTGTTGAAATAAGCAGGCCTTCTTTGACCGGGCAAAATACCCCATCTGCATGCCCTCCTATGTGTAAAAAATGTTTTCTATATCCGTCTGCCAATACATTAAATCCTTCAATGCACTTTTGTAGGCGTTTATTATCAAATTTCTCTTCGAACTCCACATCTATGTATAGATCTCTACCTAATCTCACAGTCTCTCCATAACCCACCCACGCATGCATATCTTTGGCTCTGTCCACTTGAATAATTTTTTCTCCATGCACTTCATACTCGTCAATGACGTGCTGAAATGGATTTTTTTCCCATCCAATGTTGACATTGTACATAGTTTCGCCTAGAGTCAGATTGAAGTCTCTAGGACAAATTGGCGGTTTGATCAACTTATCATGTGCATCTCGATAAAATGAACTGTCTGCATCAAACATGGGCTGCCTGACTTTGACTCCCAGCTCTTCTAATTTTTTTTTGGTTTTGGACAGAGTAATGTTTGTTAATTCTGTGACTCTGGCAAAACCTTCAAACACCTCCTGGTCCAGGTTATCATAAAAATTTATAGGATAAGTACCGCCTAGCCAAACCTCTTCGAGAGATTGAAATCCTGTATGACTGGATATTATTTTATTTTTTTTTACGGTCATTTTTATTTGTAACGAACATAAACACTGAGGCGATCGTCTCCTTCCACTGGAAACACCCCATGGTAGCTGTGTGCATTGTTCAAAAGACTGTAACCATGATTTTGTTTGTAATAAATTTCATTGATTTCATATTGCAAGTATTGGTCTTTCCATCTTCCGTATTCAACAATTGGCTTGACGGAAGAAGAAAAAAATTTAGTACCCGGGTGTTTTGATGTCCCTATGTATATTTGTAATGCAAGTTTTATCCTGCCGTCATCAATGTGTGGTGGAAAAAAATATCCTTTCCCATCTTGCCACACATCACAATTTTCAAAACGTAATTCTGTGTTGTATATTTCTTTCAATGCATTTGTAATTTTTACGTTTGAAAATAAAATATTTAATTCCTTGTTTAATTTTGATTGATAAGAAAGTTTTTTCCGTGGTAGGTGTTCTTGATTTTGTAATTTGTCAAAATTGTATAAAATGTATTCCTTTTGAATTTTTTCAAGCCACACATCATCTAAAAAATTAGTAAATTCTTGGTAAAATATTCCATTTAAATTTACCAAAGGCGATTTTTGTATTGACTTGACCACGAAGTCTACGCTAGAATTATACATATGTTAATTAATTAGCATCTAACAAAGGAGCATAAAAAATGTCAACTACACACGACTCAATAATGGCGGCTATTCAGACGTACTCTGAAGAGAACCAAAAATTCACTGAAAAGGGAATTAAGGCATCGGCTACAAGAGCTAGAAAAGCATTAGCTGAACTTGGCAAGCTGATCAAGGCCAGAAGGAAAGAAATCCAAGAAACTAAGAACGCTGAGAAAAACGCAGCTTAATTAGACAACGGAATTTAAAAAGCCTGTGCATGCGAATGTGCGGGCTTTTTTTATGATCCGAACCATCGCCTGGCCACTGGTGTTTTATGTTTCAAACACCACATGGTCCATTCTTTGTCGGTAAATTTTGCCTGTACTAAAATACGGTCTTTCTCGAAAATAATATCACAGAGGTTTTTTAAATATAATTCTTGCACATGGGGGAAATGTGCCAACCATCCTTCAAATAATATCTGTGCTTGGAATGCATCTTCATACCCGCCCACAGTTTTCAATTCTCCTATGATCCTGGGCGTGCCACGTTGTTTCATACGTCCCTGCCTATTATGAGCGATCCATGCACCCGCACTCTTATGTGTCCGTTGTAGTACTGATCAGATTCCAACACCTTCCTGGAAAATTGCTCCCTGGCCTCCACGTAGTTCAGCTCCGCCTTGCTGCGGCAGTAATAAAGTATCTCTCTGCGGAATTTTTCAGCACCCAGACGATCCAAGTCCTGTAACAATGCATCGCTGCTGCCATAATAATTCTGCCAGCCGCTGTCCACCGCGCCTCTTATTTTTTTGCGCACTTTTTTTCCGCTTTTTTGCGTGTGCATTTTGTATCGCGTGGTCTTGAATTTGCTCAATTTCTTTCCCACGTACATCCTGCCGGATTCAGTGTTGGTGATCAGATACACGAAGCCCACACAGTCCGTTGGTAATTCAAAAACCGGTTGATCTTTGTGGATCCATTGCATGCTGGTATTTAAACTCAAGAATATGGCAGGAATAATATGCGCACATTATATATAGGTGAAACAGGCAATCACAAATCAAAAAAATTTCTCACAGGCACTATAGCGCTTTTGGTAAAACAGTGAACTACTCCC
>SXGQ01580001.1_pt1 | contig 60437 bp, 80 predicted proteins | sample 3178371 | NCBI WGS metagenome assembly SXGQ01 (sample SAMN11356859, study PRJNA531348) | freshwater metagenome | isolation source: freshwater sample F1-20 | place: China: Fuxian Lake, Yuxi | collected 2017-12-25
AATAGCCAAAACCCATTCTATGGAGGATCCAATTAACTCTATTATTAACTGATAAGATGAACTCATATGCTTTGTCTCCTAAAAAGTTTAACCATGGTGCCAGTCTAGTAATACCGTCGAACATGTCTCCATGTACCACAAGATATCTTCGTCCATCTACCCCCACATGTTCAACATGATTGTGTAACTCTATCATTCCAAAATTTAAATTATATTGTAAATAAGGTCTCAAAAATTCATCATGATTGCCTAACACATATACCACTCGGGTTTTTCTTTTAGCATGCCCCATGATTCTACGCACAACATTGGTGTGACTTTGTCGCCAACGCCATTTGTTTTGCTTGATTTTCCATGCATCAATTATGTCACCTACCAGATAAAGAGTTTCACAGGTATTATGTTTCAAAAAATTATTGAGTGCTTCGGCTTTACAATCTTTGGTACCTAGGTGAACATCACTGATAAAAATACTACGATAAGTTTTGTTCATACAAATATTTAAGGTTTCTAAGATTACATTTTTGTTACATTGCACAAAAAAAGGCACCGAAGTGCCTAAAAAACATTTGATTTTTTTGTTGTTAGAAACTCAATTGACTTCTAAACATGATAGCACGATCGCCGTTCACACGACTGCCTGAACTACCAACAGGCGCATCGAACTTGGTATCAACATAGTTAACCATGAACCTCAGATTGTCAGTACAGAACCAAGTGATACCGTATGTCATAGCAGTAGCACGATTTGTTTTGCCAGCCGCTACCGCAATAGGACCGGCGTCAAACTCACTCATACGTACACCCACTTGCCATGCACCACGACCACCTTTGTCGATAGGATTGTTTGGCTTTATCCAACCAAACGCACCATCTTTGTATGCGTGACTTTCACCTGTCAAATTATAAACCGCTTGTACATAATAACCTTTGATTTCTTGATCATTACCTGTCGCAGGATCATATTTAAATTCAAACTGCTCACCTTGTAGTTTGAAAGCATTATAAGCAAATGCGGCTTCAAGTCCTTGGCGTGTGCGTGATGTAGTTCCGGTGAGTGCTGGACCCACAAACCAATTTGACTGTGAACGTGCTTCAGTGCGACCACTTGATGGTGTAACACCGCCTTTGATATCTCCCATGCTATACGCTGCACCTAAATGTGCCACATACGCTTTACTGCCAGTGACTTCAGCAATGTTTGTTGTTACACGACCAATATAGTCAAAACTGTCATTGGCAGCATCTTTGTTTGCTTTACCACGACTGATAGCAAGTGCATATGTCAATCCTGGTTTTGGTACACCATGTAACATAAAGCCAGTCTCTTTTGCTGGAATCAATTCAGAATCATTTTGACCAATAAGGCTGCGTTCCATAAAGTCTAGATTATTTGAACTAGTCAATTGCTCAAGACTGAATGGCATCTTAAACAAACCCAACTGAAACTGCATTTCTGGGTTTGCAGCATAGTTAACCCACATTTCATCTGCTGTGGTTGATGTAGAACTGAAACCATCACCCGCACCAAAGTTTGCTAACAATTGATATTTAAAGTCTTTGGCAAATTGACCACGAACACCAAATCTTGCACGACGAACTTCTGCTAAGTTTTGATACGAATCTGTGGTTTGGCCGACACTGTAATCCGGTGAGTAGTGTCGATAGTCCATGTGAATTCGACCCGTAAACTGGGCAGTATTGTTCCCATCTTTTGATTTGAGTCCAATTCCATTTTCTGTGACTGAACCATCATTGGCTCTTGCCTGTCTCCACTTGTTGTTGTCGCTAACGTCTTTGTCGATTCTTGATTCGGCAAATCTTTTGTTTTCTTCTTTTTCTTCATATGCCTTGAGTTTATCTTCATATTCTTGTTGAGTGATTACGTTCTTCTCTCTTAGAATATTCAGAGTATCTTTATACTCATCAGCATATGCTGGAATGACTGCTGCTAGTGCAACTACAATAGAAAGTTTTTTTAATAATTTCACGTTATATCCTTATTTCCAAATTGGGTTGTTGTCTGGACCACGAAAGTCTTTTTTCCAGTTATCCTGTACTAACTTGATTACATCGGCTGGCATATGAACATATTCCAACTCTGTTGACATTTGTGCGCCATTCTTATAACTCCAATCAAAGAATTTGAGAACTGCACGACCTATCAATGCATCTGCTTGTTGCTTGTGCATGAGAATGAAACTAGCACCAGTTGCTGGCCATGCATCCTTACCTGTCTGCCATGTCAACAACAAATACATTCCTGGTGCATTTGCCCAATCAGCGTTTGCGGCTGCTGCTTTGAAAGTAGTATCATCAGGCAGTACAAAGTTACCATCACGATTCTTCAAGGATGCATAAGGAATTTTATTACGCTTTGCATATGCATACTCAACATAACCAAATGCACCTTTCAGTCTTTGCACTTGTGCTGCTACACCTTCATTACCTTTACCACCTACACCAACTGGCCACTTGACTGCTGTACCTTCACCGACTGCTTTTGCAAACTCTACATTCGCTTTGCCCAAAAAGTTTGTCCAGATAAATGTGGTGCCTGAACCATCAGCACGATGAACTACAGTGATATTCAACGCTGGAAGATTTACACCAGGATTCAAATCAGTAATTGCTTTGTCATTCCATTTGGTGATTTTACCAAGATGAATGTTTGCAATTACATCGGGTGTCAACTTTAGTTTACCTGCATCAATACCATCTAGATTGAATACTGGTACAACACCGCCAATGATAGCTGGAAACTGAACAAGACCTTCTTTGTCCAGTTCTTCTTTTTTGAGTGGCATATCACTTGCACCAAAGTCAACTGTCTTGGCTTTGATTTGACGAATACCACCGCCTGAACCGATTGATTGATAGTTTAGACCAATGCCAGTTTGTGCTTTGTATGCTTCAGCCCACTTGGCATAGATTGGAAATGGAAAAGTCGCACCGGCTCCAGTTAATTCTGCTGCTGATGCGACTCCTGTGAATAACAATAATGATAGTAAAAACTTCTTCATATTATCTCCTTTGAGTTAGACTACTAAAATCGTTCTGTGTAACGGAACCGTCACATTTAAGAATTTTTTTTAATAGTCCGACTAAAAAAGATAATCAGACTTTATATTTAGTATTATGCGGCTTTACCCCACACTTCTTCCCAGTTTCCAGTCAATGCACCTTTAGCATAGTCTGTTGCTCTGTTCTCAAAGAAATTTGTATGAGTAGGAGCATTAATCATTTCTTCGACCCACGGTAAAGGATTTTTCTTTACCTTGAAAATCCCTTTAAGACCAAGAGAAATAAGGCGGCGGTCAGCAATATAGCGAATATAGCGCTTAACATCTTCAGCATCTAAGTTCTCCATAGAACCCATCTGGAAAGCAAGATCAATAAACTTATCTTCGAGCTCAACCATTCTTTCTGCAATGGTGTAGATTCTAGATTTTAGTTCATCATTCCAGATTTCTTTATTTTCCTCTATGTAGGTTCTAAACAATTTAATCATTGATTCTGCATGTTGTGTTTCATCTACAATCGACCATGTAACAATCTGGCCCATTCCCTTCATTTTGCCATGCCGAGGAAAGTTAAGTAACATGATAAAGGAACTGAATAGTTGCATCCCTTCGGTGAAAGCAGAGAATACTGCAATATGAGTAGCAGTAGAAGCAGCATCGCCATTCTGTGAGCTAAGATTAAGAATGTAATCATGTTTATCCCTCATTGCCTGATATTCTAAGAATTGATTGTACATGGTATCAGGCAGACCCAAGGTTTCAATTAGGTGTGAATATGCCGCAATGTGTAGTGCTTCACGAGCAGCAAAACCCAATAACATCATTCTTACTTCTGGTTGTGGAAAATATGGCAAATAGTTTTTAACATAACCACCAGCAACATCAATATCACCTTGTGTAAAGAATCGAAAAATGTGTGTGAGAAATTGTTTTTCTTCTTGTGTTAATTTATTTTTCCAATCTTTCACGTCCTCTGCCATAGGGACTTCGGTGTGAAGCCAATGACTCTGTTCGTGCTTTAACCAGGATTCGTAAGCCCATGGGTAGAAAAAAGGTTTATATGATGATCTCTCATCTGTTAATCTGCTAGTGTTTTTCTTAATCATCTCCGTGTATCCATTCCTTTATTTGTTTTGGTGACATTACACCTGTTGTTCTCTTTATTATTGTATTTGATTCATCTACCATAACCATTGTAGGAATGTTTCTTATTCCATATTCTATCGCTAAGTCTGAATTCTTATCGATATCGATCACTTCAACTGGAATCTTTATATCAGCTTGACCTAGATTTGCAGCCAAAGATTTACAGGGAGCACACCAATCTGCGGTAAACCGTAATATCTTTTTCATCTTCCTTGCCCCCTATATTTTTTATGCGAGCGTTTTTCATGCTTACTCATCGATGCCGTTTTCTTTTGGCCACCTTGTTTAGTTCTTTTGTGAACCGAATTGTGTTTATTCGTTGTAGATGTTTTAATCGCCATAATTTCTCCTATTCATACATTACCGTGTTTGTGTCACCTAACGCCCATTTTGGATTTTGTTCAACAACATATTTTTTAGTGCAAACTTTGAAATCAGGAAACTTCAATTGTTTTGGATTACTTGCCGCATCCAAAAATAAACAACGATTATTTGGCTGTGCTGCATATTGGCCATTATCTAATTCCATGAAATTAAAACTCTTATGATCTTCTGGCCATTCAGCATAACTTGTATCTATAATATTCAAATCTGGTGAAGAATGATCTACAGTAAACAAATAATTTCCTTGATAGAACTGTTTGTCTTTAGCATAAAACTTACAAGACAGGTTTCTCAAGAAGGCCTTTTGTATCACGGTAAAATCATAACTAAAACAATCCCAGATTTGCAATGTATCTAGAGGTAAAAAAGTTTTTGGGAGATTATCCGTTCTGCTAACAAAAGCATGTAATGGTAGTTTATCATAAATTGCGCCATAGTTTGGTAGATATGCTTCTATTCTGAATGCTTGACCTCGAATACTTTTAAGTGTGACCCATATACATGGTTCAAAATCACCATGACCTTTTTCAAAATCATATAAAAACTCTTTTCGTATATAACAGTGTACTGGTGGTATATTTGCTACTAGGTGTGACATTCTATTTCTCCATTAATCTATTCACAAAATTCAACAACAAATGATGTTTACCACCTTTCCATTGTTTTCTCATCCAAGAATAATCATCATACCAATGTTTCTCTGCTTCTGGGTGGCATCCAATGAGGCCAATTCTATTTTGCATTATGGCCATAGAATCTCCGTTTGGATATCTTGCTATTGTTTCAAACTTAGATTCATCACCGACGATTGCACAACCATCATAGAAAAATAATTCTTCAAGATTATTATCCCATGATACTTTCATTTGTTTGGCATGAGGTCGTCTTGTGTCTGTGTTGGGTCTTTTGATGTATTGTTCAACTCTGAAGTCTGATGATAACCCAAAATAATCGTTATCAGCCCAATAGGCACCCATGCATACACCCAAATATCTTCCACCATTTGCAACAAAATCTTGTATTCTGGATTTATGAGACTTAAACAAATAATCCCAAGAATCACTGTCGCCAACACCTCCAGGAAATACAACCATGTCAACGTCATCAAAAAAATCTTGTTCGAGCTCATGTTTAGTGAATAATTTAAATTTATAGTGTGGGTGTAGAGCTTTTATTATTCCATTTCCAGATTGTACTGAACACTTAGGCTGATGTACAAATAAGGCAATTGTGCCTAGCATTTCACCCCTCACATGCCAAGCAGACTTCTTCGGTAGCCAATTGTTTCAAATCAATTTCTTGGATAATTTCACGCTCTATTTTTTTCGATACTTTATCTGCCTTCGCCAATTTCTCTGAGCGGCAATAGTAAAGCGTTTTAAGACCTTGTTTCCAAGCTTGATAATGTACGGCATGTAGGTATTTTATATTTACATCAGGTCTAAAAAAGAGGTTAATGGATTGCGCCTGGTCAATGTAACGCTGTCTGTTAGCGGCGTGGTCCACAACCCATCTCTGGTCAATTTCCATACTAGTTTTGTACACATCTTTTGTCCATTCATCCAAGAATTCGAGATGCTGAACGGAACCATCGTTTGCAATGATACTTGACCAGATTTCTTGATAATCCAATTTGTTATCAGCATTACACTTCTCCTTGATGATTTTATCTAAGTGCTTATTCTTATTTAAGTAAGCTCCAGAAAGAGTATCTTGGCGATAGGCATTGGCACGATAAGGCTCAACACTAGGGCTAGTATTACCCATGATAATAGAGCTACTAGCGTTAGGAGCAATGGCCATAAGATGACTGAAACGTAAACCGGTGCCTCTAGCATCAGGCGCTTCGCCTCGTTCAGTACCCAATCGAATGTTTGCTTCATTTAATCTTTCTCTGATATGTTTGAAAATTTCTATATTTTTTCCTACTGCCATCGGGCTTTCAAAGGCAATATTATTCTTCTGTAGATAAGCATGGAAGCCAAGAGCGCCCACGCCAATGCTGCGCTCTTGTTCAGCAGAGAACCTGGCTCTGTAGATACTATCAGGAGCATTGTCAATAAAATACTGAAGTACGTTATCCAACATCTCCGCAACGTCCCGAAGAAAAAATTCGTCATTTTTCCACTCATCATAATTCTCCAAATTCAAAGATGAAAGACAACAGACCGCAGTTCTTTCTCTATCTGTAGGCAAAATAATTTCACTACACAGATTTGATTGCTTAATGCTCAGACCTTTTTTCTTTTGAAACTCTGGCATTTGGCGATTGCTTGTATCGATAAAATGCAAATATGGTTCACCAGTTTGCATACGAATGTCGAGGACTCTCTGCCACAATTCTTTTGCAGAAACAACTTCACGAACTTCACCATTGTGTGGATCAATTAATTCCCAATCATCATTTGCATTAGGATCAATCATACACTTTTCAATAATGTGCATGAACTTATCTGTAATATTAATTCCGTGATGTAGATTTAAGCAGCGTAGGTTTGGATCGCCTGTGGGCTTTCTCATTTCGAGAAATAAAAGAATATCAGGATGAGATATGTCAAGATAGGTAGCATAACTGCCACGGCGAGTGCGGCCTTGCCTATATGCCAGTGAAGATGCATCGTAAGTACGTAAATGAGGCATAATGCCAACGGACTTATCATCAGCAGAACGAATACCCAATCCAATTCCAACACCGCCTCCTAACATTGATAACCAATTTACTTCCGATAAAGTATTGACCAAACCTTCCGCACTATCATCAAGATAAGGGAGAAAACAAGAGATAGGAAGACCACGCTTACTGCGACCAAAACTGAGGATAGGAGTAGAATAAGAAAGCCAATGCTTAGAACTATAATTATAAAGACGTTGAGCATGTGCAGCATTTGAGCTAAAAGCTTTCGAAACATAAGCAAACCTTTCCTGCGGAGAGTGTTCTCCCTCTTTCATATAACTTTCTTTTAATCTTTTTACACCCAACTCATCAAACAAATTATCTCTCGTATAGTCTACCACAATACCACTGACGATATCTTCCATTCGCTGCTCCAATTGTTATTGTTATTGATTTTCTACAAATTCTGTTGCCATCGGAAATACTTTGGCAATTACTTCTGCACACTTATGTGCGATTGACATGTGCTCTTTTTGAGTACCATTTGCTGAGCGTAACTGTATGTAGTGAATCCAGCTTCTCAATGTTCCATTCATGTATAACCTAGAAACTGTTAGGCCTTCAGGTAAAACAACACGAGCCTGTTCTTTTGCAATATCATTTTTGATAGCCCATTCATAGGCTTGCCTTGCACGTAGAATAACCGATGCTTGTTCTTCTTCCCATCTTTCTTGTATATAATCATCATCTGTTTCAATAGAGTTTTGCCGATTCTTTGTATCTTGCAACCTGGCTTCACGGTATACAAAATTTAAATCTTCTACAGGATTAGCATAACGCTGCGAAAATTCCTGAAAAGAAAAAGAACGGTGTCTAAGCATCTGACGAGCAATATCCCTTGTTGTTTCGATTTCAAGACAAACAGAAACCATTTCCAATGGCGACCAATGTTTGTTTTTAATCAAATACCGAATTAACTTCTCCGAAGTTTCTGTATTTAATTGATTTGATGGATTTGAAACTCTAGCACAAAATGCTATCAAGTCTTGCACATTATCAATGTTCGCTGGCATTTCACCAGATGGTTCAGAATAACTAATTAATTTCACGTTCATAATTTCTTCCAAAATATAAATTTAGCTTGTGCTTCAAGACCTTTGAAGGTGTTACTACTTATAATATTTTCTATTTCGTCAGGTGAGATACCACTCATGACCATTTCATTTATATCTTTGGCTGCAATCTTATCTGGCCAAATTACGACATATTGGTCTGAATTGATTGCATCCTGCATTAACTTCACGATCTCTTTATTTCTAGGTTCATTATCAAAGATTAAAATTTTTCTTTCACATGAAATATTTTTTGCAGTCACTAATAAACTAGAATCACATGAAGCAATACAATTCTTTAGGAATAGGCTATCTATAGGACCTTCAACGACTTTTACGGGTTGATTTAGGTCTATTCTTTCCATACCAAAGATAAGTTTGTGGTTACTATCGTTGGTGCGAATAGTTACATACCTTATCTTTTCTTCTGAGGATTCTAATGCACGACCAGAAACTGCAATGAGTTCATTGTGCTCATCATAAAAAGGAATAATTAGACGAGCATCATCAACAATTTTTTTGCCGTGATTTGGTACAAGGTTATCACAGAATTCCTTGTATTTTGATGTAAAGAGTAATCTGTCGTAAAAACTAGACGGGATTTTTCTCTTAGCGGCGTACTCTAAACAAAAATGTCCACTCGGGAGTTTTTCGAGCCATTCTGCATGTTCGAAAGTCTTTGCTCTCTCAATTTTTCCAAATCTTGTCGTCGGCACATCAAACGCTTCTGATGCATGACGGTCTCCTGTATTTCCCGATTTATACTTTTCAAGTGCATACTCTCGATATACAGCTGGGTCGACATTCTTGATGAGATTTCCAAGGTTTGTACCTGCTCCGCAATTGTGGCATCGGTAGTATAGACCGTTGCCTTTTTTGAAAACATATCCTCTTGCCTTTAGTTTGTTCTTACGGCTATCTCCGCAGATTGGGCAAGAAAAATTCCAAAGATAGGAATCTTTTTGCTTAAAGTTTCTCAGGCGAGAGGATACTAATTTTATGTATTTCGAATCAATGTGTAACATAGTTGCATACTATAACACACATTGATGTTCATGTCAAATTATCCAAAAAGTTTGCCTAACACACCTAGGTTAACATTCGATACTAACCAGGCAAAGACAATTACACCGCCAGCAACCATCCAACGCCATTGTGATAGTTTTTTGAGTTCACTATCTTCCTTTTTGTTATGCTCGGTAATGTGGTCACGTAGGGATTTTATTTCATCCATAATTCTACGCTCAGTTTGTTCCACCTTATCAGATAACTCACGGCTAATTGTGGTAATTCTTGAGTGAATTTCTTTGATATCTGTGTTTAGGTTTTTTTCTTTATCGTTCATGTCATTATATATTTGATTGACGATGCGATCCTGGTTATCGACAAGTTTCTCGATAACTTTATCCATTTTATCACATAATTGTGTCAGTGTTGCCACCTGTGTCTTTAAAACACCAACATCAACCTTCAATTCAACTTCTTTTGTTTCGAGTGCCATTATTTTTTATCTGGAATTTTGGTACCTTCTAATTTTTTGTGTACCTTGATAGTCTTGCAGACTTCTTTTTCTTTTTTAGTTTTGTTATCAAACTCTTTAACACAAACTTTCTTTTCTTCTGCGGCATATACTGTTGTAGTAAGAAACAGAGCAACTGCTAAAGCTAACATGTAATTCATTTTTCATTTTCCTTTTTAGTAAATTTTTCGGATGCAGTAAAACCTAAACCAGCAATAACTATGTACATCATGGAATCGAAAGTTTGTGAAGTAACTTTAGTATTCCAAAATAATTCACCTATAAAAGAGGCAGAGCAAAGCAAGAAAGCAAACAAAGTTATTGCTCTCTTGCTACTTACACTGCCGTTATGGCCATCAGCTAAAAGACTGAAAAACCAGGCTTTCAATTAAATCTCCGGATGATCTGGTTGCATTGGTGCTTCTTTACCACCAAAACCTGATGCTACTGACGGTGCAAATGAAGCCATAGGATCAAATCCTGTTGACATACCCATGGCAGATCCAAACCCAACTGCACCCATTGTTGAACCAAAACTACTTGAGCTCATTGGCGCTGGCGGTGGTGATGGTGGCGGTGGCTTGTTTGCTGCTTCGAGTGCTTTTGCTCTCAATTCTTTGTCATCACCTGCTAACATAATGCCCGACAATGTGCCAGTCAAGAATGTAGCAATTGGAATAATCAATTCAAAAAACTTATTATCTACAGGACTCATACCATTCATTGGTTGAGTTACAAAAATCAAACTATACAAAACAACAAAAACAATACCAAACAGTGTAAGACCTAAAATGATACCAATGAAAAACTTCAGTCGTGCATTTAGTTCTTCGGTTGTGTATCTCTCTCCTGCCCATAAATCCTTAATCATCTGCAATCTCCTCTATATGGAACTTGTTGCTGCTGAGAAGGTTGACCAACTTTATTTTTTTCGTAATGAGTCAAATCTTCAGGACAAGTTCCGTTTGCGCTACAATATGGTTTTTTACATTGTTTTGTATCCCAATTTTCTGGGTCTTGACAAGGATAACGATAGTTTTCTTGGCAAGCAACTAACAATGGTAATAGTAATAGTGCCAAATATTTCATTAGTGAGCTCCTAGAACATGAAGGGCGTGTTCATAATGTTTCTTACGATCTTCAAGTCCTATGGTGCCACCATTAATTTTCTTTGTCATACCAAGAATATCACCCTTGTCAGCAAATGCATTGAGATTGTTTGTCTCCCAAAACCAACATGCTGATTGTGCAGCGCCTTCAAATGTTTGTGTATACTCTGCCGCTTCTTCAGGTGATATTTGCAGAGAAGCCGCAAACCAAGTGTAGTTTGTTTTACCAGTCAACTGAATCAATCCACGACCACGATATTTGTAACCGTCACCAGATGCTTCGTCGCCATTGCCCATACGATTAGCATAAATTCTATTTGCAATTTTCTCTGGTTTCTTTTCGTATGCTGCCGCTGAGGCATCATCAGGAAAATACTTAGCAAACAACTTACGTAGAGTTGCTGCCTTGTAATTTAAGTTTTCAGTTAAAAATAAAAATCCACCAGATTCATGAGCGCATTGTGCTATGAACCCAGCAATACGTTGTGGTGTATTGATTTCATAATCTGGTAATAGTTGGCTGAGTGCTTTATGCCACTGGTCAATGTATGGATTTTTTGGAAGTAATTGTTTTAATTGTTCTTTTGTTAGTTCCATTTTAATCCTTCTGTATTAATGATTTAATTTTTTCTTGTAGTTCTTTTGCATATTGAGGCTGAGGAATGTTCCAACCAATAAATGCACCAACTAAGATCCAAAAAAGAGTTTCTAACATTTTTTCTCCTTATTTTACAGATTCGAATATTTGTTTTTGCTCTTTATACCACTCAATCCAAGCGTTGTTTTTATCCAAACAATTATGGTAAAGAATATAATTTTCTGTTACAGAGGTTGCTACCTCACTCAATTTCGCATCTTCTTTTATTTTTCCCAAATCGACACAAGATTCTAAAAGAATACTAGGTGCTTCTGGAAATTTCATTTTTACTGGTACTGTTTTGGTAGCACAACCAGTTAATAGTAATGAAACAAGTAAAATCAATCTCATTTGATTGGCTCCGCTGCATCGTTGATTGACTTTATAAATTCTTTTGGTATTTCACATTCGCCACCAGGTGCAAATTTAGAATCATACTTTACGACCTCTCTGTCAATGTATTTCACTATTTCTTGACCTTTTACTCGAACAATCTCGGTTCTTTTGACCAACTTTGTGACGATTTTTGTGTTTGTTTTTTGTGATTCTGCTTCAGCTAAAGCAACTTTGGCTTCCATCTCTTTTACACGTAGTTGCCATTCTTGTTCTTTTGATATAGCACCAGCCATGTAAACACTAGCAGAAATTAAAACTACTGAAAGAATCTGTACTGGAATCTTGTATATTTTTGGTATGAAGGGAATGTATGTGACAAATATTCCTACAAGTCCGATTACGCCTAAGGCGTAGAAAAACCACTCAGGCAACCAATCTAGTAACCACATTTATTTTCTCTTTATGAATGAAATGAAACTTGCTATTTTCTTTTTCTTTTTTACGCCGGGTTCACCTTGGGGACCAACACCAAGGCCTGCAATATTACCGCCGCCTACTGCATTGACTGGAGCATCCTCTTTCATTCTCTTTTTTCGGCCCTGACAATGAGCCCTTTGTGAAAATCCTTTTGGATTATCACAATTTATACTTTTTTTGTATTTGTCCGACCATTCTTCGGTAGATAAAGGCTTGCATTTTTTATCGGTGTTACACCAATACATTCCTACACCACACTCTTTTTTGAATTCGTTACTCATTTAATGTCTCTTAAAGCGCTTGCTATTTTCATATCAACTGGTATTGATGATGATATTATATCTTGACCTCTTATACTTTTTATTCTGTCAGGCATACAACTTAAAAATAGCAAATACGTCTTTAAGGCAGAATAATCTTCCTTTGACATTTTGAAGAATAGAAGTCTAGAAGCGACTTCTGGACCAAAAACATTGTAAAGAACAATTAAGTGATTCAATACTAACTGTTCTCTCAATTCGTTCAACTTACGATATCTACGAAATAATCTTTTGAGATAATTAAATCGTTTCATATCATCTTTGAATTCACTCATAATACAATTAGGTTTTTCATAGGCCTTAATTGCATACATCATTACGTTTTCATTATTTAAATCATCAAAAAGCATTATTGTTCTTCGGTTTCTTCTCCTGCATCAGAAAGTAATTCATTCATTCTTCCTTCATTACCAACTTCTGCAAAAAATTCATAGTTGCCATTGTCTGACAAATAATATAAAATGTAAATACGCAATTCGTCTGATAAATCTATGGCCATTTCATCACCATCTGATTCAAGGTCGTAGAGTGCTGGCAAATCAAAACCATATAGGTGCAGCACTCTACGAATCCTTTGTATACCAGATTCGGGAGACAAAAATAGCTCATTCATATCATAATACAAACGATTATTTAAGTTATCTAAATTTATTTCAGATATAGATGGAGTAGAAACTGGTTCTATCTCCATACTATTTTCCGAAATATCCAGATAATCTTTAAACTTCATAATTAAACGTCAGGGAAATAAGCATCATCCGAACCATCACCTGTCATCGATCCCATTGCTACAATGGTTTCTGTCATAACACGATTAGCACGGCCACCCATTGTGACTGTAAATGCAGCATTTCCTGTATTAGGTCTTGCTGTTGGAGTTGATTCATAAACTCCACCACCTGTAACAGTAACACTTACAATATGGAATGTTGAGTTAACGGAAACTGTTGCTGTCGCTGGTGTATTGCTTGTACCGCCACCAGAGAACACAACAGAACTATTAACGCCTGTTGCTCCATTGTTTGCTGTGATTGTTACAACTGAACCTGTTCCAGCTTTTCTGATTACCCAACCAGCATGTTGAGCTCTTGTTGCAGAGTCAGCACTTCTTGACACGGATTGTTCTGTTGGATCAACACCAAATACACCAATAGCAGCGTTAGCGATATAAGCGCCAACCTGGTTATTAGCAAAATATACTTGTGTGTTAGGTGTAACTGATCCAGTGTTTCCGCCGTATCCTGTAGTGCCACCCTGTTTTGGCGCATTGTTAGCAGCGTCTAAATTACCCCATAGTGACATGTTTTTTTCTCCTAATCTGTATTTGTTTGATAATCTATTTATGCCTCAAACACTGTTAATAATTTTTAGTTATAGTTGTTGACAAAACTGGTTCTGATTGAAACTTGTCTGTTTGCTCTTCTTTCTTTTTCTTGATGGCATTTTTGACAATTTTAGCTTTTTCAGATTGACCATTTTCTTCATCTACTTTTTGTTGTTTCTTTCTTGGTGAAGCAACATGAGAAGCTTTGACCATGTGAGGAATAACTGGTCTAAATCTTCCTTCATCACGATGTTGTTCCTCGATATTTTCTTTCACCTCTTTATACTTCTTCATTTCTTCTTTGTTTGGTTTTTGTTGATAAGTTTCAGATGCCGCTGAGCCATAACGATCAACTGATTCACTCATTTCAGCAGTCATATAGTTGGCAACTGTAGAAACATAATCTTCTGCCAAAGTAATTTTATTTTGGCACCACTCTGGAAGATTGTCTTTATCATCAAGCATATCGATTAAACGATTAGCATTGGCGATGATAGAACGTAAATCTGATTTTACCATCTCGCCTTCATAGTCATATTCTTTTTCATCTTTTTCTTCATTAACAGACTTCCATCCGCCACCTTTAGACTTATACCACTTTGATGCCCAACCATTTGCATAAGCAGAGGGATATACATCAAACTTAGAACGAGCTAATGCCTTTGCTCTTGACCATAAAGATGGATTTGTTGGTACATTTTTTTCTTCAAGATACTCAGTTTCTTCCACTTTATATTTCTTTTTGATTTCGGTCTGTTTTGTAAGTCTTTCTTGGTCATCTTTGATATCATAGGCTTTACCTAATTCTTTGTAATAGTCAGGATGTGGTAGTCCTGACTTCTTACGTAAAGCCATTTGTCTTTGATGAAGTTTGTCTGCTGTAGACTCACGCAGTTTTTTAAACTTTAATTTAGACATGGTTAGTCCTTTTTAGCCATCTTGGTTGCTGTGGCATACATTACTGACTTAGCACGTTCGCCGTATCTTTGTTTGAAACCAGAAAGACCTTTTTTCATACCTTTTACGTATTCTTCTTTCTTCTCGGCTTCGCCTTTTGTCAGTTCACGCTCATCGAGTTCATCAATTTGCTCAGCTTCTTCCGAAACTTTGTTGTATTTCTTTTTCAAATACTTGTCAACTTTTCTTGCATAATCATCTTTTACTTCTTCACTAAATTCTTCTTCGTTTTCAGAAATAAAATCTTCTGGATCAACGTCAGTTTCTTCAGGCATTTCTTTTACACCTTTGGTTGCTGGTGCTGCAACCGAAGGCTGTTTTTTCTTACCTGCCATTGAAGCCTCTTGGTCTTTTAGTTCTTTTGTGAACTGTTCATTGTCTGGTTCTTCGACAACCAACATTTCATTGAGCGCTTTCAGACCACCATCCTTATAGACAGCTAACATTTCTGACATTTTCTTTTTTTTCGTCATATGTTCACCTTTGCCAAGAACTGCTGCAGAATCTCTAGCTCTTCTTGAAGGCGACTTTAAATCCTCATCTGGTTCTTCTTTATACTTACGTGAGTATACGGTACCAGTAGAGATTTTCTTTTTCTCGAATGGACTTTCTTTTGCAGCCATACGTTTCTTTGCGTCTGCTACTGTTGGAAATGCTTCATCAAGTTCGGTTTCTTCTTTTACGTTTTTCTTTGACTCTTTTTTATCAACGTATTTTTGAAACTTAACTCTTTGCTTTTCGCTATAACCATATGGTTTATCTCTCATATCGTCATGATCCGCATCAACCATATGCTCGGCTTTATCTCTGGCTCTTTTTGCTAAATCTAAACTGATCTCATCAATCTGTTGAACTTCTTCGTTCGTTTTTTTACCATAGTAATCATCTTTATACATGCGTGATGTTGCCTTACGCAGACCTTTTGTGCGGTCTTTTGACTTGTCAGCAATTGCTTTGTTCACATATGAACCGAGTGCTTTTCTGCCTGCTGGTGTATCACCAACTTCATCCAGTTGCTCAACTTCTTCTTTCTTGATTACACCACGACCAACCAACACATCTTTGTGTGTAATCTTATCTTTTGGGTGTGCCAGTGCGGCTAAAGATTTCTCTTTGTCTGTTTTTGGGTGTGAACCATGACTTGTTTCAGCCATAATCTTTGCTACTTCTGCTGCTACACCTTTCAGCGCTTTGTCATTGAAAATTGACATTGTGTTTCTCCTAAAAGTTTAATTTTTATATGCAATGGACACGACTGAAACATCTTGTGAACCAGCGTGAGCATTATCTAATTGTAAAGTGTCTGTTCTATTTTTTTCTAAAATCAATTCTGAATTATTTAACAAGGTAAATGTGCCTATATTTGATCCAGCACCATCACCAATTGTAATTTTATGTTCTTGAGAACCAGTATGAACTAATCTAACCACAACAGCATTATTAACTGTTGTATTAGCTGCTGCATTTAAAGTAAATTCGTTTGCTAAAACTCTAATTAACATTAACAGTTCCACTTTCTTAATGCTTTATTGATACGTGAATCAGGATCATTGGCAGTTTTAGCAGATGTTAATCTTTTCTTCATTCCACCCATTCTGGCGCAAAATGATTTACGACGATTTGCTGCTTTAGAACCAGGTTTCAGTTTGCTTGGCTTTGTTGTTACAGCCATCGATAGTTTTGAACCTGGATTCTCACGACGATATGATTCGATGCCTTTACGATTCAAACCACCAGATTCAGATTTACCTTCTTTACGCTGCCATGCTGCAACTTCATCTAGTTCAGTTTCTTCTTTGACACATGATCCCTTTTCATATGCTTTTTTGCCTGGTGTTTCTTTATATCCAGGCCAGCATCTTTCGTCTAGGTGTTGTTTGAATGTTTTCATATTTTACCCTATGAATTTTTTGGATCTAAATGTCTTTAGATCAATACCTTTTTTCTTTAATTCATCTTCTTTTTGGCTTCCAATACTGTAGGTTGTTTCATCACCTGTAAGTTCTTCTAATGGCTTTTTCAGTGGTTTCACTTTTGTAGCCGACCTGCCAAGGTTTTCACCAGATGTTGCCATTGATAATCCAGGTTCAATACCTTTATCAATAGATTCTGTTATTTTTTCTTTTTGCCTTTGTTTGATTTCTGAGAAGGTGATTTTTCTTCTTGAATCGGTGGAATCTCCTGCACTGGTTCCTTCACCTGTGCTGGTTCTTTCACTTTCGGTTGTGAATACTGTTCTACTCTCTGTGAGAATTCCTGGTTTGGAACTGTTGACGCTCCTTCCAATCCGTGCCTGTTTGAATTCTTCAAGCCAATTCCCAATAGTTCTTTTAGAAACTTCATCATTTTCTTCTTCCTCTTTTAGTTTGACAACATAACCCTTTTTATGTTTTAAAACAGTACCTTGTTTTGTGTGAGCTTCTTTCGCCGCAGTGGCACGTAACATGAAAACTCTCACATTGCCATTTCTATCTTTCAACAAATTAGTTTGTTTTTCTTCTTGGATACCTGCAATCATTTCGTTTGTTATTGTTGTGTTTTCCATTTTTTCGCCAAATGGTTGCATGGTTTTACCTAATGTTACCAAATCTTCTATAGAATCTGATAGTCCATAAGATTCTTCGTAAGGTGCATTGTTATTGAAAGAATTGAAAAAATCTTTTACTTCATCAACTGTATCGCCAGTGATTGAAACAGTTACGGCTTCAGATAATTTTCCTTTACCAAAGTTTGACACATTGATTGGTTTACCTTTACGTTCAGGATTTGGATCATGACGGCGTTTTGCTGAAACCGCAGCAGCACGTTCTTTCTTCGAGAGAGCTGCACGTTTTTCATTTGACATACACTTAGGCTTTCCTTCACCAGGTTCTCTTGCACAAGGACCAATTGCCTCACCTTTAGAATTGATTCGTTTCCATCCACCTTTTGAATGTTTAGGATCAAACCACTGACGTAAATCTTCTGAGATAGGCGATGAACCTGGTGTTGGTAATTTTGGTTGTTTTGGTTCTTGTTTTGTGACCATAACTAAAGAACCATGAACCGATCTGTGAGTTACTTCTCCGTTTTTACCGTAACGACCGAAACCATAATACTGTAATCCTAATTTTCTTGCTTCTTCATCCGCTTTATTATCGGAGTGAGGAACCATTTCGGCACCATCTTTTGGTACTTCAAGAGTATCCTTTTTGTCTAGTTCGTTTGCAACCCAAAATTGAGCCTCTGGTGATTGTGGTGGAGCCACAACAAAATCTTTTACTTGTTTAAAAAGTTGTAGAAGTTCTTGTTTCTTTTCTCTCACCACTTCTGGATCAGCACTTCTTAAATCTTCAGAGTTATCAAACTCCATGTAATTGTTACCAAATAATTTAGCGTATTCTGTACGAGCATTTTGTACATTATCCCATTTTTCTTTACGAATGGTTTCAGGCACAGTTCTACCACCTCTTTGACCACGTTCAATGTTCCTTGCTGCTGAGATATCATCTCCAGTGTTCACCAACAGCATAGAGGTATCGTAGCCAAGTTTTTCCAATTCATCTTTAATCTTTTTTGTTTTTTCTACGTCATCGCCTGTACCATTAATGATAAGACCGTTTCTTCCTAACAAAGATAATCGTTGACGCAGCTCAGTAATACTTTTTGCTCGACCACGTACAAGATCACGTTTTTCTGTTTCAGAAGCTGGCATCATTTTATCCAGACCTTCTTTGTCCATTAGATATTCAAGAGCCTTATCTGAATTAATTTCTGTTAGACCATGACCATCTAAAGTATTACTCAAAACGTAGTCTTTACCCGAACCTGGGCCGCCAGCCAAAAACACAGCTTTAAAGATGCCTTCATCATGTACGCCTTCTTTTAGCAACTCATTGAAACTGTCATTGATTTCTATGAATTCTTTTATGCTCATACTTTTACGAACATCACTATAAAGTTCTTTAGCATGATGGCCTGCTACATGTGATGGTATGCCTTTTTTGAATTCTTTGAAGTTACCAGATTTAGCATGTCCTCTCATCTTTGAAGCAGACATGCCAGTTGTTCCTTCGGCATCTGGATCTCTTTCACCAGCCGAATGAACTTCGATGTGCTTGAAATTGAAATGACCGTGTGGACCTTTTACACCATTATATTTGTGTAAGGTCTTTTTATATTCATCAACACGGTCTGAACCAGCAACCATGTGTAAATGTGTTACACCACTTTTATGGAGTTCAGAGGCATGATGAAGAAAAGTAGGTTTGTTTTTGCTAGCGGTCGTTATGTTTGTGCCAGGGAAAAACCTCTTGGCATGTTTGACCTTTTGTTCAGAAGATAATGGATTTTTTTCTGTGTCTTGACTATGAGACAAGATAACGTGATGAGAACCACCTACGCTTTTCGCTACGTCTTTTACTTTGTTGACTAGGACTTCGTGTCCAGTTGTTGGTGGATTCATACGGCCAAAAGCCATGACCGCATGTTTTTCCGCTTTCTCAGTAAGAAATTCTGTAAACCTCATTTTTTCCGCCTCTGCAGCAGTTTATAATGAGGTATTTAGTATTTAATGAGTCTTGATAATCAGTACCCCCTCTGACTTTTGCCCACCAATTTCCATTGGTTTTTTCACACCAACGTCACCCCGATCAAAGACTACGATGCTGTCATAGACGGTCATACACTTTAGATTTTTGGTGTACCAGTCTGGTTCTACTTGAGATGGACAATGATCTGCATTTATCTTATCAATCATGGTTTTAGATACATTGTTGATAGATTCTGGATGATACAGGTCACCACCATGAGAACCCCAATAAGCTGCATGTGTATCTTCGATGAAATAAGTTCCGTCTTTTGAAATCTTTGAAAATAAGAATTTGAATGTTTTGTTTACATGATCTACATGGTGGCTTCCATCATCGATCACAAGGTCAAATTCACCAAACTCATCAACTAAAGACTGTAAAAAGACTTCATCGACTTGATTACCAATTCTCACATGAATGTTCTTTTCAGTATCTTCATGTTCTTTACAATTTGGATTCAAATCGATGCCAACGATCAAACTGTCTGGATGAAAGTATTCTCTCCACATTTGTAGAGAACCACCATTCAGAATACCAATCTCTAGTAATTTAATTGGTTTATTTCTGAGAGCCGAGAAATGTTTTTCATACACCCAAAAATAATGTGTCCACTTGGTAATTTTTTTACCAGTGTTGTTTTCAAAATAATTCCATAAGTCCATTTTCACCTCAGTAAGTTTCTGTTGCACCAGATCCAGCAACAATGCCTTCACAGTGTAGTTTTTCTAATTCTACAAGATACTTCTTATCTATGTGTTGATGATGAGCATGTTCAGTATCAATGCCATGCTTGTTCACCGTTTCAAAACATTTTATGAGTGTATGACAATAATCATTTATTAAAGAAGGACAAAGAGAATACATCCTTGTAATAAACAGATGGTCTGTGGTTACTGCCTGTTTTGTTGGTGTTAACCAAGAACCTATTCGTTTTTTAAATACATATTTACCATAGTGGTCATGTTCTTTAGCGTCAAAATCATCATGCAAAACCGTTCTAGCAGAAAACTTATAAATTCTTTTTACAGAGTACATCATCTTCTGCAAGTCTGGATTTTGAAGTAAAGATGTGAGAGTTTTGAGTAACAAAACAATTTCTGTCTCACTCTTTCTTCCAGCAGATGATAAAGTCTGTATATCTGAATCGAAATTCCAAGCAGCTATAACATCTAGTGTTTTTAAATCATGGAGTTGTTGCAACCATTCTTGAGGTATCTGATTTGAAGAACCATCGGTAAAAAAGATATAATCATTTGGAAAATGTTTACGTAGTGATTTTATAGAATCTATTGTTTGCTTAAACCTTTCTTCAGGTGTGACAGCACCTTGATTGTTAGGAACAAGTGCTGACGTAAGTAATATTAGATTTTTATCTGGCAATAAGCTCATAGTTTTGTCTCATAGTTTCAATCATTAGATTTTCTATATTTTGATTAGGTCTCCATCCAGTTGCCAAGAAAGCATTACAAAAAGATCCTAAAGCAAATTTGTTTACTTCTATTTCTATTGTTTTTTCTGATAATGGTTTTCCTTCATAAAGAGCGGGATATCCACTCCAAAACTTTTTAGGTTTTTCAAACTTATAATCTAGTTTAGTATCAAAAGCCTTTTCAGCACAATGTATGATATCTCTTACAGAGGTCAAAGTTTTTGTGCAAACATTCATCACTGAACCAGGAAGTCTTTCATTTGTTTTATCAAGGCACTTTTCTATTAGATCAACAACATCATCAACATGTACATAATCTCTTTGTTGCATACCATCAGAAAAGAAAGTCATAGGTCTTTTATGATAGTATTCTCGAACGATATAATTTATAAGTGGTGGTGATGGTCTGTGTATGTCTTGCCTTGGACCAAACACATTAAAAAATCTGAAAGTAATTATATCCATTCCATAATTTTTAATGTAAGATTCAATTACTTCTTCCATTAGTTTCTTAGACAAAGGATAAAACAATCTAGGTTTTACTTTCAGATTTTCGGTAAAAGGTGCCTCTGATTTATCGTTACATTCATATATCGCTGATGTACTCGCTGCAATTACTCTTTGACCTTTAGATAATCTTACTGCATTTAATACTGAAGCTGTTCCTGCTACGTTTACATCGATGCACTCAGAAGGATTGGATTCACAAGCAGGCAAAGAAGTTAAAGCGGCTAAATGTACAACCGCATCTATTTTATAGAAGTCCATCGCTTCTTTTAGACGATTTGTTTGTCTTATATCAAGATTTAAAACTTCGCAAAAATAATTTCCATTTTCTTTCAGGTTTTCTGGATAACCATTATTGAAGTTATCTACAGCAACAATGTTGTATCCTTTTTTCTTTAGCATCAAGGCTAGTGTAGATCCTATGCCGCCTGCACCACCAGTAATCATGATGTTCATATCATTTCCTCTAGATTATCTTCATCTCTACGAATATTGAGAGCAACAGCAGAAGGATAAGGATTAGAACTGGCGAAATCATTGATTAAGACACGGCGAGCATGATTTGTCTCCATGACCAAAACATAATTTTTGAATCCTAATTCATCTAGCATTTGTCTTGTGTAAGCCTCATGCTTTTTATTTCTTGCTGTACAGAAAACAAACATACAACCACGTTCTTGTTCTTTGAGTAAAACTTTCACATTGTTGACCAATGGTTCATAGGGTTCATCATGAAAAGTTTTACTGAGAATCAAAGTGCCATCAATATCACAAAAATAAGTTGGTTTATCATTGAATTTAAACCAATCTTCAGATGTTCCAACATCAACGAAGTTTTCAACTTCTTTTTCTACAAACACTTTACCATTCGAGATCATGTAATCAATAATGTTTGAAACAAAAATCTCAGAATCATTTTTCTTCAGTTCTTCAAATGCCTTAATATACTCATCAGCAGATTCGAATTGATAACCACCAACACAAAAACTATTACTTACGATTTGTTTTTCTACAACTGTAGTTACAAGGCCTTGTTCGTTCGTTATCGTATAACTTTTAGCTGGTGCATTACGTATATCTGGATTTTTGGATAACTTTGAAACGTAGACAGCGTTACCATCGACCAAATCGGAATCATAGAATCCGTCACAGTCTTTTATAAGAATCGAGTCTTTTATTTCCATGACTTTTAATGCTTGATAAACCGTGTCTGCTGGCCCTGAAGTCGGATTATCTAAAACAGCTATTCTAACATCATCACCAAAGGCCTCACGTAGTTTTTGTACAGCACTAAACTTCTCATCGTGCTCTCTCAAAACAATGATTGTAACTGGATATTTGCCAATAAAATTCTTAGCCGCATTTTCAATCATTAATTTTCTACTGTAGTCTGTCAACAAATATTTCGGTCTAAGATTAGGAAATCTTGTGGATAGACCCGCACATGGCATAATTATTTCCATAATTTTCTCACTTCATTCAACAAATAGTTTTTGTCTTTCTCATCTTTGGTATACGGTAAAACTCTCATCAACATCAATATCAGTAAGTAATCATTCTCAAAATGTTCATAACACTTCAAACTGTCGTATATCGATTGTAGTTTGGAATCTAAGAAAAGGGAATCGTACCGAATAAACCATTTACATATTAAATCTTGTCTCAGTTTCGCTAGGTCGAATATATACGAATCGTACTCAGTTGTCAATGGATCAATTAAAACAAACCTAGAATTATTCGTATCATATAAGATGTTTTCCAAAGTAAAGTCGCCATGATACTCAGACCACGGCAACTTCTTAGGAAGTTTACTTATCAACTCATCATAGGTAAAAGGTAAAGAATAATCGGTAAAGTTAAATGACGATAACTTTTTTTCATATGTTTCTGTGTAGTCTTTTTCTATACTGTTTTGTTTAAGTCTGTCTATCGTTTCTTTTAAAAAGTTTGTTAAGTTAGTGGTAGAATTTAACAAAAGATATTTCTTCATCTCTAAACAAGAGATATATTCCATATCATATTGGTTTCCATAAACTTCATACAATTCTGGTATAGACAAACCTATTTTCGACAGTGCATCATACCTCTCTATATTACGATGAATCTTTCCAGTTTTTCTAACAAAGAATTTATCATCATACATCAAAGAGACTTTAGAATCGGAATACCCCTTTAATTCTTTTATTAACTTTACCACTTTTCAAAATCATCTCTCATTAAAGAGTGCCAAGTTCCGTTGTGTGGACCAGGAGGAAAAGGATGATTCATGTCACAATAAACTAGATTTTCTCCAACCAGTCCTGTGGTTTTCCAGTTCATACTCATCATTTCTTCACCAATCATTGTCGTACCAATATCGTAGAATTCATCAATTCGATTGAACACATTACAATATTTGTCCATGTTTCTCGAAGAAGAAAAAGCAAACTGATCGTTACCAAAATCACGACCAGGTGTTCTACGACAGTTTGGAATGTATAACTTAGTGTTATCTAATGTTTCAAAAGGAATTTCTACGTTCAAGGCAAAATCATATCTCGAACGAATGACCCAATCGAAAGTCATCTTGTTCTCTTTTTCATATTGCATCTTCAACTTATTAGCCACATTCAGTGAATAAAACTGAGCATAGGTTGATAGTGCAGGATCTTTTACTTTCCAGTTTGGTTGTGGCGGAGGAACTCTGGTGTATTTTGACAGGTCAGGCTTGATTGAAGCCTCAACAATGATGTTTTGCGGCTTATAAAGTTCTTTTAGTTTTTCAACTTCAGGAAAATCCCAAACATGGCAAAAAACAGTTACGTCATGTTTGTCTAAAAGATTTCTTTTTACATACTCATAAACTTTGTCAAAACATCTGGCTTGACCAGATAGGCATAATGCAATTTTCATTTTTTACCTTTTAATCATAACTGGGAGATCAACCACAATATATGGTGTATTCGTTTCAAAATAATTTCTCATGCAAAGCATATGTGGACAATATCGATTTTCATCATGTAATTTAATATCTCTTTGTCCGTTTTCCCACCAAAACTTTTCAGACAACCATTCTTTATATTTTTTACTGAACCTTGTCAAAAGAATTTTTTCTGCTCTTGGATAGAAGAAATAACTATCTGCATATTTCCAAGGTATGACAGCGAAAATATCTGACACCATGCCGTATTGTTCATTCGTTGGAGTAATTACAACATCAGGATAAGATTCAACCAAACTCCTCACTTTAAATGGATATAAATGTGTATCAAACCGTGTAAAGATAACATTGTCGTATTCTTTTTCGATTAACTTAAAGGCCTTTCTGCGAGCAAAATGCATTGACAGAGTAACATGATTTCTATCAGGTGTAATTAGTTGTTTTGGATTCTTCTCTGTAATCCTGTTTTCAGCATCTAAAAAATCTTGAGCATAGATTTCATTTTTCTCAGCCAACCATTTAGTAGGACTTAACATTTCAACCGCATAGTTTATGTCATCTTGATTGCCTTCATCCCAAACGTACATGTAAACATCGAGTTCATTTAGAGAAACAAAATGTTTTAGTTCTTCAGCAATGTTTTTAAATGTTCTAAGGTGTCCAGAAATTACAAGTGCATTAGCCATATTTCGCCTCAATTATTTTTCGCCACTCTGGCACTCTATCATACTGGTGTACGATGTGGTATGGAATACCCTTCGACGTTGTTACTGTATCGTTTTCTAATTTTGGAGATTCTTCTAAAAGAAAAGGTCTAAAGCTTTCTATCTTTGATGGATCAGCAGTGGTTCCCAATTGACATGCCCAACCATCTTCGGATACAGAATACTTAGAAGTTTCTCTGTAAGGGCTCATTGAAATTAAGAAGTTAAATGTAGACTGGTCACATATAGGGATCGGTCTATTTGTGGCTGCGGCGAAGATGTTGATCGCCAAGTCTCGCATAGCAAAACCATGGCCAGCAAGAACGCCAACATTAAATATCTCATTATCTTTAAAAGCATCATGTATATAAGGTCCATATGTTTCATATAAATTTTGATTACCCCAGGGTTCGTCTTTGTATAAAATACTTTCAGAAGAAAAAACTAGGTTCTTCGAGATAATGTTGGCTTCAAGGTAATCGATAGGATTTTGTTGAAAGATTACATCTTTAACGTCTGTTGTGACCACATATCGATAATCATTTTTTCTTAGATACTCGTATATGTGACCAAATCTTTCTACATGAATTGGAAGTTTTGATTCGTAACGAAGATTGCCTTCGTTATCTTGATTGAAACCAATAATTTTAAAACCGGCTTCACTTACTTTTTTGACGGTATCAGCGTCACAGTTCATTAAAATAAGAACTTTATCTCCATCAAAACCAGATTGGTTGATAGAATTAATCCAATATTTTAATTTAGACCAATCGTAATTGGTACTCGCACCAATAATCAAATCTTTCATAACGAATCTCCATTATATTACTTAGTTGTTTTGTAGTCTTTAAATTTGGTAATGTTTTGTCCCGGTGTGTCTCGTTTATACGTATCTGCCAATTCTTTAGTACCCCACTGGCCGGCACCAGCTTTTGGTAAAATGTCAGGCTTTATATTTTGCCTAACTTCTTTTTTAGGTCTTGGTATTTTTATCATTTTACACCGTAAATGAAGAACCACAACCACAAGTTGCGGTTACATTAGGATTTTTAATATTAAAATTGGATCCCATGAGCGTTTCTTCATAATCGATTACTGCTTCATTCAAGTATTGCATACTCATACTATCTATAACAACTCCAACACCATCTTTTTCAAATGTAAAGTCATCATCATGTGGTGGTAATTCTTCTATTGAAAAACCATATTGAAATCCTGAACAACCTCCACCTTGAACAAACACACGGAGTTTCAATGAAGGATCTTCTTCATCAATAATCGTTTTAATTTTCTTTGCTGCAGCTAAAGTTATTTCTACCACTTTAACCTCTTGTCAAGTTTAAAATCTTTTGTATTTGTGCTTCTAGAATTGGCCTTCTATTTGGCCATTTTATGATTGGTTGATCTGCTGTTTTAAGAAGTTTGGTCAAAAACGGTAAAATGAGTTTTTCAACTTGAGCAAGTCTCTCTTTATATTCTTCTACAGTTTCTTCTTTCTCAGCAATTACTGATGTATATTCTTCTTCATCAATAGCGGTGAACCCAAAATCATCCTCGTCATATTCTGCCAAAATGGCCGTTAAATCAAATTTCTTTTCCATTTACTTATCCCATGCCTTTGCTGCATTAAAGTTTGCTTGACTGAATTCTAATCTATCTACTAGTTTTACAGCACCTCCAGTAATTGTTGACACTGCAACAAATCCTTCAGGATCAGTAACTTTGAAACCTTCAGATGTTCTCAAGAATGTATGAGTAACTTGTCTCATCTCCTGGAGTTTTCTGATAATCATACTTTTAGAATCAACTAAGGTATTCATCAAAGTAAATATTTTTACTAAATCTTCGGAAGAATTTCTAAAGAATCTCATAACGTCAGTTTTCTCTTTGATTCTTTTTTTCTTTGTATCTTCTCTTTTTGCTGATAAAACTTCTTTGTTTAATTTATCTTCAACATATCTTATTAGTTCTAATGTGTGAACTCTTGGATCTTTTATTTTTAAACCGGCTCTTATTTTAGTGTTATTGAAAGTTTTAATATAATTTTTAAAAACATCACTAGCAGATATACGATTTAAGTTCAAAGAGTTAATTGTGTTAAATATTCTTCCTGCTTGAGAAAGTAATCTAGTTATATCTTCAGTTTCTTTTTCTGTAAAAGATGCCATACCTGAAGCGTCTGTGAAAGTAGCATCTCTGAACCAAACATCTTTTGTATGAGTTAAATGTCCAATGTCTATATTAAAAGAAGCTTTCATATCTTCCATTGTTTTGCCAGTATAAGAAGTGTGAAACACTACACCCAATTGAGCCGTCATCATCTTAAAGGCTAATGGCGAATCAAAGGGCACAGCGTAAACAATAGTGTTTGGTTGAAAAATAGCGTATTGAGTTCCATCGATATTTTGTTTTTTTATATCACCTTTGGTGAATAACATATCGCCTTGTAAAATACCTTTTATTCCTAATTTGGAAAGGTATCGCAAAGCAACTTTGAGTTTATGATTCAGTCCTTCACCAGGATGATTGTTATCAATATCTTCTTCAGTATAATTTAATTTAGCATTTTTTGCAAACACTCCTTTTGTGCCAACAAAAAATTTACCATTTTCGGGATTAATACCTGCAAATATAGCTGGAGATCCATCCCATTTTGTCGTGACATTTACTTTTGTTGCAGACTTTCCTGCCAACATGTCACGTAAAGATTGTAGAAAATTTATAGCACTTCTAGCACCTACAACTCCATTATTAAGAACCTCATCTTCAAGATGTTCGAGGTGTAAATTTTTACCTTCTTTTGATTCTGTTAAAAAATCTGAGAATTTCATTTTTTCGTGTTCATAAATGGATTTGGTTTCTTTGTGCCAGGAGCAACAGAGTATTTACTATATGGCATTTTTTTAATTTTTATTTCTGCTTGCACTTCATAAAATTCTGAACGAGTTGCAACACGGACTTTGAAATCTCCTGATCCACTCAACAGAGGAACTCCAGTTAAACCGAGTGGATTTTTCTTCGAGATCAAATAAAAATCATCCCCAGCTTGCATGTAGTAAGCTGGCTCTGCTTTGCCTTCTGTATAGTGTTCAGTAACTAATGTTCCTAAATCTCTATTTTCATCATTAGCAATGTATCGATTAATGTTTGGCTGATCGAAATAGGCTTTCATCACATGTAGAGGAACTGCTCCAGGTTCTTTGAGTCCAGATTTAGTTGTTGGAATCTTTATCTGTTTTTCTGGTATTCCAGAAAACTTGGCGATAGCTTTGATGAAAGCTTTTGCCTGAGCAGATTTGTTTAAAATATCTACGGCAGCTTTTGCTGTAGGTGTTTTATACGTAGTTTTCCATTTACCACCATCATAGAAAACCCTGGGATTAGAAAGATTGTCAGTGTGTGACATTTTTACTTCAACCCAGGTTTTTATATTTTTATACTCAACTTTAACGTCAGAGTATTCTGTACTAACTTTTGGTCTAGTGGCTTTTATACCAGGCAGTTTATTAATTGACTTGGCTACGTCTTGTTCAAATTTATCTGAAGCCGCACTCATGAAGTCTCCTAGAGAGTTTTATGTATTTATGCCTATCGTATAATGTCTAACTCAGTGTCACCAGTCCAAACTTCAATGTCAGTCCTCAGTCGATTCTCTGTTTTTAGATTCTCGAATCTGTTAGTAGCCTTTTTTCTCCACCATTCAATCACATTCTTCAAATAGAATTTATCATAGTTTTCACCCTTTGTCAACTTATTTGTTTTGCCGTTGACAAAATCTATCATGTTACTAAAACCATAATCTGAAACATAATATCTTTTCTGTTCGTTTAGATTTTTGGCATTTTCAATTGTCTGTTTGAATTTGGCACCTTCAGGTGTTCCTTTGAGAGCAACATTGATATAAGATACAATTGCATTTGATATTTTTAATTTTCTACTTGAAGCCGCTTCTGGTGCCAATGGTTCACCAATTATGTTTTCAATATAATCTTTCAAGTCTGTATAAGTTTTGCCATGAAGCATTGGAAGAAAATCACTGTCAGTCAGGCCCTTGTATCGAATATATGGTTTCATACCATCATACTGAGAAACGGATTTTGTTGAACCATACAAACTTGTTGTTTCAAACAAACAGGTTGTCATGCCATATTTTTTGTCCAACATTTCACGAACTTCATGTGTAGTACAGATTGCAGCCATCAATTTACCACCAAGATAATTAAATCCAAATGGTTGTGCAGGCACAATCACAAAACCCATAACAGCACATTGATTGAACAATTGAGCACCACCATCGATTTGTGTGAACACTTGACCTAGCATTTCATTTCTTGGTTTACAATTAATCACTGGTGAGCCAAGGCGAATAAAACCACACCATTTGTTTGTTGTAGTTTCAAGTACAGCCAATCTGAGAGAGCGACCAGGTATACTTGTCATGTTTGAATGGGAAGAAATCATATTCAAATAAATGTCCCATCTCTCTTGCGGCAGTTCAACAATTTCAAAGTTCATTTTTTCTGGCGAAATTGTGAAATCAGAAAACAAATCTTCTTCTGGTCCCATGCCAGGTAAAACAAAAGGCCTTTCGGCCATAGAGGCCTTTTTCTGTTCTCTCATATACTCATCTATTCTCGAAAATTTATCGAAATAGTTTGAGAATATATTAGCGCAATAAACAGCCTGTTCTTTTGTCAAACTCATACTTTTAGTCCACCAAAATTTTTGGAGAATTTACGTTCACGTTTACCAAAGTTATTCAACGGAGGTGTATCATCAGGTTGTCCTGAATCGGTTATTCCGTTTTGTGCATCAGGTTCCGTATCATACAGTCTCATTTTACCTCTGTCAACCCCAACAACAAATCTTTTATAATCATTTGGATCCGAATAACGATTCTTCAATTGTTTTACCATGATTTGGTTTAATTGTTGAAGTTCTTCATTAGTAATAAGAGCAAACATAAAATCGGCAGTTGCAGGAAGGCCAAAGGATTCTGAGGTATCTTCCAATCCAGGATCTGAATTGGTAAAACCACTTCTTGTTGTTTGTGTAGCAGAAACAATTGGAACATTAAACTCGACAGCCAATCCACGAAGTTCTTCAGCAATAGATTTTACATATGTGTAAGAGTTTACACTGCCTCCGGGTTTTATTCTAGATGATGAACAAATATTCAGATAATCAATAAAGATAATTTCTGGCGAAAAACTTTTCTTTAGAGCCAACTCATTGAGTAATGCTCGAAAGTGTAGAGCCGAAGCAGAGGCAGTTGGATATTCTTTGATAATTAGTTTACCATCAGCTTTGTTTCTTAGAACTTGAAACTTCTTATCATAGTCGGCTTTACTGATGGTTCTTAATTCATTCAAATCAATGTTTAAAAGATTAGCATCAATACGTTCAGCAATTCTTTCCTCAGCCATCTCAAGTGTGATATACAAAACATTTTTACCTTGAGACAAACATGAGGCCGCAACATGGCACATGAACAATGATTTACCAACACCAGTACCAGCAAGAGCAATGTTCAAAGTTTTTACTGGCAGACCACCTTTGGTAATTTTGTTGAATATGTCCAAATCAAAATTGATTCTCGATTCAACTTTATGGTAGAAGTCATATCGTGAATTGTAATCGTTCATGTAATCATGACCGATATGTTGGTCAAAAGAAACGCCAAGAGCATCACTCAAAAGTTTTGGAATTTCTCCTTTTGTTTTGCCTTTGTTTCTATCATCCAAAATTTGAACAGATTCCATAATGGCATTATAAATCGCCTTGTCTTGACAAAACTTTTCTGTCTGTTCAATCAACCATTTATCTTCGACCTTTTCTTCACGATTAGAATGAAGTTCTTTGATTAGGTCTATCGATTCTTTGACTTGTTCACTCGTTAATGATTTACTTTCTGTGAAGTTGATAACAAGAGCTTCATATGTCGGAAGATTTTTATATTTGTTTACAAACTCAAAAACTTCTTTGAATACAGTTTTTTCTATATTGTCTGAGAAGTAATCTGATCTTATGAATGGTAAAACTTTTCTGGTGTAGTTTTCATTGTAAATCAAGTTCTTCAGGATCGTTTGTTCCAGTCGATTCATGTTTTTCGTAGTCTAAAATAATTTTACTGAGAATGTCCCCCATTATTGTATGAAATTTTTCATCTTCTAACAAGGCCTGCATCTCATGATTTCCAGGAGTAATAATGACATAACTAAACCGAAGTTTAGCTATGCCTTCATCTTCAACGGCACCAACTTTATGGTAATGATACATGGTGCCTTCATACTCTTTCATTAGCAATTCTATGCCAATGACTTCCGTATGAGAGAAGTTTACGAACTTATAATGAACATTTTCTTCAAGCTTCATTTTCTTCGGTTGCTTCTTCCAAAACTTCATTTTCTCCCATAATGCTTCCATAGGCGATCTCATATTTTTGTTTAATAAATTCTTTAAACTTTGGATTTTCTAAAATATCCGACCAAAAGTCTTCCGTTTGTGTATCATTGAATCGAACTTTGTTTAAAACTTCTCCAGTTTCTTGGTCAACTTTAGCGTACCATCCGTTAGCAGGCTTTGTAACAAAATTACTTTCAAGAGCAAGATCAAGTAAACCTGAAAACTTGTTTATGCCACCTTCGAATGAAACTGTGACTGGAATCTTTGACTTCTCACGGACATATCTAGACTTCTCAACATTGATGATAAAGTTATATCCAACGATTTCTGTTCCTTCTTTTTCTTGTTGACGACCAAGAATAAAGATGTTATCGGCTGAGTAGTAAGAACCTGTACCACCACCAACAATATCTTTAGGAAACATTCCGATTTCTTTATACGTATGATTGACTACGACCATAGGAATATCTTTGAGATTCAAGTGTGGTGTAATCATACGGAACAAACTTTTAACTTGTTTTGCCCTTGACATATCAGCAACAGATTTTTGGTCAAGAGCATCTTCGACTTCTTTCTTTGATGCAAGGTTACCAATCGAATCAATTATAATAATAACACGATCACCACGATTGATATTTTCCAATTGTGCCATGATATCAAACTTCAACTGCTCAATGTCTGTAATTGGAGAATGAATCACTCGGTCAGTATCGATAGCAAAAGTATCAAAATAAGATTGTGGAGTTCCGAATTCAGAATCATAGAAAAGTAAAACAGATTCATCATACTTTTCCATGTAAGATTTAGCCATCAATAAAGAGAAGGCCGTCTTAAAATGTTTTGAAGGTCCTGCCCACATAGTAAGACCGGGAGTTAAACCGCCATCCAATCTTCCAGACAAAGCAACATTGACCATTGGAATGGCCGTAGGGATCATATCTTTTTCAGTAAACAGTTTTGACTTTGATAGAATAGAACTATCTTTAATCGTAGAATTCTTTTTAATTTTTTCAAGCAAGCTCATTTTTTTCTCCATTTAAAATCAACAGGGTTTCCGTTTCACCAAGAGTGCCTTTGAAAAATACATTGAAAGCAATCACACACCTTTCTATACCAGAAACATTTCTTGTAACTTCATGTGATAGATGAGATGGGAAAATTAACATGTCATTTATTTTTGGCCTTACTGTCCATTCAACACAACTAATTCGATTATCGTATTCAACGTCAGGACATACAGAAATTGGCCACAAATTGTAAGACTTTGCATCACGAATAAATCTTATGTCACCACTTTTATCGTCAACATTTACATATAAAACTCCACTGAAAATACTATTTGTATGATGATGCGCCTGAGCCCAATCTCCTCTATAGTGTTTTACAGCCCATGAAGATGTAATATAAAATCCAACATCTCTTACAACCTTCAAATAATCATAAATGTAGAACTCTAGTTCCTTCATGATTATATTTTTTAGTTCTGTAAATTCGGACATGTCGAGTAGTTTGGCATGCGTAAACAAACCATTATCGTTTCTCTCATACTTACAATTCATTACAGATCGCCGTATTCCCTCATCAACAAACACATTGTTTCGATAAAGAGGAACAGGAAACAATTCAATTACTTCTCTCATGATTTCAAATCATCTTCAAAAGTGGCAATTTTAGACTTGTGTATCACTTCATGATCCGGGTCTACAAAGAAGGATTCTAAACTACTAGTAGGCCTTTTGTCAATCTTTTTCTTTTTTCTTGCCTTGTTTTCAGGTAAAATATCAAGTTTATCCAAGGCATATTTTCTGTAAGTCTGATTAGATGCGATTAAAAGTAATATGGCAAGAGGATCAAAAACAATGATAATAATGAATATAATCAATCGAACCGCTTTATCAATCAGATCACGGTCTTGTGTACCGTAAACTACCTCTGCCACATATTTTATAGGCCCCAAATCCGATTCAGCCTTTTTAACTTCCAAGGATAAAGGGAGCTTCTCCTCTGTGAGTGTCTGTATCTCTTTTTGAAGCCCCTTAGTCTCAGCAATGATTCTCTCACGGTCTTTCTGTTGGGCTTTGCGGATTTGATTCGCCCGTTCGGCACCCTTTTCGTCTTTCGAGCGACCCATAACTTGATCGACAGCCTCATCATACTGACTAAGGTTCTTGTTGTTCCTGTCGATCTGCGATTGAATAACTTTGATCTTTTCATCATAGAGTTCTACCTTTGCTGCTTGTGGTGCTATCGTACTTGAGTGTTCAATATGCGCTTTTGATAGATAACCAAAGATACCCATTGATGTAATTGCCATTAACAATATGATTGCAATGGTAAAATACACTTTCATAGCTAAAACAGTTTCTTTCCAATTATTATATAGCCAAGAAGTTGTCACAATTTTGGATATTTCCAAAACTGATCCCATAATAATAACTGGCCAATAAGAACCTGGAAATATTTGAGCTAAACCTATCACCGAATAATAAGCCGCTACAGCAGAAAGAGCAATAGCGGTTAAAAATGGTAATATAAACTGTGTCATGAGAAAAAGCTTTCGAGTGAATTACTTTTTTCTGTAGTCCATCCCATACAATCGAGAATAATCTTAACTGGTTCTAGAAAAGCTTTCTCGAATTGTGTATCATAATCAACATATTCATGTAGGCCAAATTCTGGTGGTAATCTTGTTGGATAAGATACAACCATATCTTTTAAGGGATTTGGTTGTTTTAGATAAGTAAACTTAATCTTCTCACCGTCTTGAATCTTTGGATATTTTTTATCCAACTTTAATGCCAACAATCTGTTATTATATAGCAAAGCACCCTTTACATGAATTGGTGTTCCTTTTTTATATAGAGTAGCGGCATCAAAATAATCCTTCAGGCCATTCAATCCTCTGGGAAAAGATACTTCTTCTGGCGGCAATGCTTTAAAACTCAACCTGAATTCTTCGATGAACTCATGAATATCACTTTCTTTACCGTTTAGTATAATGTGAATAGCTTGTTTCATCTTTTCACGAATAGCTGCCGGTGTAGAAGATTTTACCATCTCAAGACCCATAACTTTCATCTGAGGTTCTTTGTATTGAACGCCTTCGTTGTTATGAACATTAAGAATATATCTTTTCTTTGCAGTCCAGATTCCTCTATCAGAAAGTGCTTCACGTTTCATTTGCATCTTTTGGCCATAAGCACTTACATACGTAGCAAGCTCTTGATAACTCTCATCAATAAAAGGTTGTAGTTTACTTTCACAAACCTTATCCATGAATTCGATGATCTTTTCGGTTGATCTCGGTACTTTTTGTCCCGAATTATACACTTTTTCAACAAGTTCACCAAGACGCAGATAAATCGAATCTGTATCTGAGGCGATAACATAATCTTTTCCTTCCGTTTTTAATAGTTTATTCATGTACTCATTAAGTTTCTTTTCGATCCAACGAATCGATAATTGTCCTGCCTGAGTAACAGCAAGAGCTTGTCTCAAATCATAGAATCGAAAGTATTGACTGCCCAGAGCACCATAAGCGGAGTTCAAAGAAACTTTTTTAGCCAACTGAAGATTATCATATCGAGAAATTCTATTTTTTATTTCTTCTTTTTTTGAATCATCAGTTTCATTTTCATATTGTTGTTTGGCCGTAAGCATCATCTTTTTAAATTTCTTACGACTTTCATACATTTCTTCCAACATTCTAGGTAAAAAACCTTGAATGTCTGTTCGGAAGAATTGTCCATTTGGTGTGATTGTTACACCAGCCTTTTCAATTCCAGAAAGATCAGCAGACTTGTTTAATAACTTCTCAACAGAAATACTTGACGACAAAACTGTTCGCATCTCTGGTGTATATTCTTCTGGTTCAATTAGAGTTTCTGGCGAAATGTTGTACATCATCATCAAATGTGGATATAGGCTGTTCAAGTCAAACGATGCAACCCAATCATGAGCACCAACTTGTGGTTCTTTCACATAAGCGCCTTCAAATGCAGCGTTTTTACTTTTCACAATTTTTGGAGGAACAATTATGTTTTTGTCCAACAGATAATTGTAGATGAGAGAATCCCACATTCTCGTTTGAGCAAAAATGTCCTCGTAATTTGTTTTTGTATCGTAGGCCAGAGTCAAACCAAGTTCAATCAACTTTAACTTGTTTTCGAGTTTTAAAACCAGTTCAACGTCTTTGATGTTATAGTCAATAAACTTTTGATAGTTTAGTCGATAAAGATCGTGAAGGTTTTCATACTCATCATAAGATAATTTGTTCTCACCAAGTTCTACGTTTGCTATGTGATCCAGTTTGTATGATTCTTGTGACTTACCAGCAGGAGCATACCAACGATAGAGTTCGATGTAGTCAAGTGTAGGAATTCCAAGAATGTCGTAAACATCCAATTCACGGTTGATCTTTGTAATTTTCTTGGTGTTAATTATATTCCAAGGAGAAAGTTTTCTCATCTCATCTTCACCAAGAAGATTACTAATACGATTCACCAAGTATGGAATATCAAAGAAACGGATATTCCAACCACTGATAGCATCAGGACAGTTTTCTTGCCAATCTTGTAGAAATTTTCGACAAAGGTCTAATTCATCTTTACACTTGAGATAAGTAACATCATCCCTATAATTGTTATAATCACCACAACCATAAACAATCATGTCACCATTCATGTATTTTATGCCAATGGCTGTGATTGGCTCTGTGGCTTTATATGGATCAGGAAAACCATTTTCTGATCCGACCTCGATATCAATTAAAGCAATTGATAGTTCTTCGAGTTTCCAGTTGATATCACCTTTGAATGTGTCAGCAATATAAGCATATTCATATCGGTCATTGCCGAAGATTTTGAAGCCTTCTACTTTATCATAATCTTGCACAAAGTTTCTTGCTTCACGAATAGAATCAAACTTGACTGGTTCTAAAGAAAATCCTTCAAGAGATTTATAATTGGTTTTTTTATTCGACTTTAAAAACAAAGTCGGCGTGTAAGCAACTTTGTACTTAACACGCCGGCCGTCTTTAATGCCTCGAAAGAGGATGTTACTTCCGAGGCACGAAACATTTGTATAATAATTATTTGTCATTCATTATAATTTAGGAATTGAAGAAGCGATTTCGATGCCTGAACCAAACATCTTATTATACTGATTTTCAAGTTCTCTGACAGGTAAACTAGTGAAAAGAATGTCGCCGTTGTTGATTGTGAATCCTGTTTTAAAGTCCTCACTAAAATCAACAAATGGAACGAAGCCCATCATTGGCCCATCTTTTGTTGGTTGAACAACCACTTGAACAGGCTGTTTAATTTTTACACCAACATTTCCTTCATCAACAATTTCTCCAATCAAGGTGTGATTGGTTTTAAGTGTAATTAGTTTAACGGTCATACAGTTACCTTCATATCAGCATCTAGGACACCTAGTGTGACCCAGCGGTTAGGGATTAGCATTTCTCTATTTTGAAAATCATTAACATCGATCAGTGGATCTTGAACCCATCCCAACACTTCTACTTTGTTATCAAAATCACGCAGGTACAAATCATACTTCTCAGCGTGAATCATTTTATTATCAATAGCAAGTTTTTTTGCCAGTTCACGAATGTTCATTTTTTTCCTTTGAATAAAAACAATATTATACAAAATACAAATTAGAAAAGAGGCAATTAAGCACCAGTTTCTTGTTTGTATGCCTCTAAAGTTTTCTTAAACTTACCTGCATGGCTACGTTCTGCTTTAGCAAGTGTCTCAAACCAATCAGCAATCTCATCAAAACCTTCCTCACGAGCGGTTTTAGCCATACCAGGATACATGTCGGTATATTCATGAGTTTCACCTTCGATAGATGATTCTAGAGCCTGAATGATATCTTTTGCTGGCATTCCAGTTGCAGGATCACCGGCACCACCTTCGATCAAATACTCCATGTGACCATGTGCATGGCCCGTTTCACCTTCAGCTGTATGACGGAAAATATTAGCTACATCAGTTGCACCAGCAATATCAGCCATGTTTGCGAAATAAAGATAACGACGATTAGCCTGAGCTTCACCCGCAAAGGCTTCTTTCAGGTTTAATTCAGTTTTAGTTCCTTTTACTTGTGACATAATTTCTCCTATAATTTAACAATGTCAATGTTGCACTTTTTGAGAAAATTTATACCGTCTTCCGACCGATATTCGTTTTTATAAAAAACTTCTTTTATACCAGATTGATAAATCAATTTAGCACATTCTAGACAAGGTGCATGTGTAATAAAGATAGATGCGCCTTCTCCAGATTCCGTACTCTTGGCTAATTTAGCGATGGCATTGGTTTCAGCATGAAGAACCTCTGGTTTAGTTTTAAACTCTGTTCTTTTCGTCAAGCTAAAGACGCCGGGAGCCACTTCGTCTTGAATGATAAAGGTATCTTCACATTCATTATCCCAACCAGATGGCATTCCATTGTAGCCAATACTAATGATTCTATCATCTTTTACGACGATAGCACCAACATGCAGTCTTTTTGCCGAAGATTGTTCAGCAAATATTTCTGCCACTGCCATATATGATTTTAAGTATTTTTCTTTCATGATAAGAACGCTAATGGTACTTCAATTTTTCTCAACCCGTTGGCATACATGAAGAAAGGAACAAATCTTTCATTCAAGAAACCTGGGTAACGCCAAGGGAACGGTTCAGAGCAGTGCCAACTCCTCTTGTTTTTATCTGGATAAACTTCTTCACAATTTTGCCAAATATATTCCATTATTGAAAAGTATTCATGGAACATTTTTCTGAACAATGGTTTTGGCATCAGATAAACACATTCATAGTTACAGATACTATAGTCTGTGAACCAAATCATGTGCTTTCTATACTCTGGAAATAATTCTTTTATTGCTTCTTTGAATAAAAACCAATATTCAGGAAGTTGTGATTCCAAATATTGTCTTTCAATAGAAGTGTGCATCATTCTAAATCTACTAGAAACAACATCAGCAGATTTAAAATATTCCAGGGCCCGATTCATTTGTGAATCTGAAGTTAAAAATCTACAAGTTTCTTCACTTGCAGGAACTTCTAGTTTTTCACCAACATAACCAACACCATTTTCTATAGCCAAATATCTTCGATAAGAACCACAACCAATGTAATCAGATTCAATATGATTAGCTGCATAATATTCTGTTGATTGTTGACCCATTGCTTTGAGAAATTCTAACTCACTTATACCTGAATAGTATTTGTAGAATTTCTTTATGGTGTTTGGTCCTTCATAAACATTAATGAAGTTACCATTCGATGGATGCCATTCATTTGGATCAGAAGAAGCAGCATAGCAAGGCTTTGCCCATGTAGAGTCAAAGTTGAATGGATACTCTTTATGAGTATGAATTAACATCGTCACTGGTGTATTCATAATATGAAATGGGGCCGAAGCCCCAAAAAATTAAGCCGCTTGCTTTTCTTCTTGTAAAAGTTGTGGCTTAAATGTTTTTAATTCATTGCCAATTTCAATGCGGCGTGGTTTCTTATGTTCTGGAATGATGTTCTCAAGACCGATACGAAGAATACCATCTTTATATTCCGCACCTTGTACTACAATCGTATCTGCAATAGTGATTGATTTAGTGAAAGAGCGTGTACCAATACCACGATGTAGGTACTCTAGGTTAGGAGTTCCTTCAACTTTCTCACCTTTGATAGTTAAAGTGTTTCCTTGAACCTGAATATCAATTTCATCTTTACCAAAACCAGCAACAGCGAGTTCTACCACATACTTGTTTTCATCAAGCTTGACGATGTTATGTGGAGGAAAGTTTGTAGTTGGCTTACTTTCATTTAGAATCGCTTCAACATCACGAATAAAATTTTCAAAGCCCAGTGTTTGATTTAAAATCATTGGACCAAATCGACCAGTAATAGTCATAGTTTTCTCCTTTTAAGCAAGTTAATAAAAAGTGGCCCCTAAGGCACCACTACTTACTTGACAACCATAAATGCCTGTCGGTTGACAAGATAAGTTCTGTTAGGATTACTTTGTACGTAAACTCGAATAAACTCGTTATTACCTTCTTTTATTACGTCATCGTAATCTCTTGTATATACTTCTTCTTTTGTATATTTATTCACTAATTTAACGGATTTGTTTTTCACTTTTTTCATGATTAATCACCATGTCAGTAATCTTGTGATTTTTTACCTATATTATACTTTGTTATAAGTTCCCATTGGTCTTTCTCTTTGAATGATATAATTTTAATTTGATGTAATGGAGCAATATTGTTTTCGATAATCGATCTATTGAGTATCTTAACTAGTCCCCATTCTTCCAACAAATTAGCAATAGCGTTTCTTCTTTGTATATCATTTTCAGAGATGTTTGATGGCTTACCGTCTAAAGCAAATAACTCCTTAAAGTGTACAATATAATACTTGCCTTGTTTATGTAAAATGTGGCAAGATTGGTACAGAACTTTTTCTTTTCTAGATGATACTCCAATTCTAGTGAGTGTTTCTCGCACTTTCAGAAAATCGTCCTGTTCGTTGAGTTTTACCTCAACAAACTTAGATAAATCAACCATATCATTTCCTTAATCCACCGATCTCGGTTTGTTCTTTTAGTTGTTGGATTTGTTCATTGCTAAGTAAGCGTAATGCTTCACGGGCTTTTGAATTGGAGAAACCATAGACTAATTTAACACATTCTATATCTTCACTTTTTTCAGGCTTTACCCACTTAGCAAAAGTCCTTTTCTTGGACCTGATGGTATTTAGAAGGAAATCATTTTGTAACTTTTTATCTAGATGGTGCCTCCGATTCATCTCGTTTACATAAAAAACACAATCTTTATAATAAGATAGTGACCTGTTTACTAGAAAAGGTTCGTATGCCTTCTCTGTAATATCGTCAACAATTAATTTATCTTTACTCTTTAATATAGCTTTTACATAATCAAATGGGTTCATGTCAACATCCTAATCAATCCAAAAATATCTATTGCAGTTATGAGTAGGTAATTAGCGAGCATGCCAAATGATTTCCGACTGTAAGCAGCCCAAGAGTACATAATGCACCCAGTAATCCAAATAGGATAGAGAGTAAGAAGGGGCGGATTAGGTACCGTGATTGCCATAGTGAGAGAGCAACCGATACTAGCAGCCCATGCTGTGATTTCGACGTAGAATCGAAATGGGTGTGTTTTGTAGTCATCTTTGATCCATTCAAAAATTTTATACAACAATTGGTTCATAGAAATTCGCAATCGACCATCAATTCCGTGAGCATAGCCAAAGTATTTATCTCCTGGTCAGCTACAAATGCCGCTTTATATTGATAATCCGCTAAAATAACTACAGCCTGCGGCACGGATTGCGGTTTTAGGATCTCGCTGAGCGAATCGTAAATCTTCCTGTACATGGTGGCAGGATCAACGTCATGGCTGGCCACCCACTTCCGGACACCAGAGAAGTCTTTTGACTTTAGGTAGCCGACGATCTCCGTAAGAGTAACATCACCAATCTGAGATAGGATACCAGTGTCGATCTTACCGAACTGAGAGTATCGCTGAAGCTCATTAATGATACGACGAAAATCTGGAAAGTGTTTCTTGATGAGCTCAGCCAGGACCTTGTCATCATACTCAATTTTTTCATTTTGCAGAATCGATTGAATCCTATGAAAAAAGAGAGAAGCCATCTTGGCCTTCTCGCCGTTCTTCAGATTGAATTCAACTACAGCACAACGACTATGCAGAGGTTCAATGATGCGATTCTTATAGTTACAAGTAAAGATGAAAGAACAGTTACTTGCAAACTCCTCGATTGCATTACGCAGTGCTGGCTGAGTTGAATTTGGATTTAGATAATCTGCTTCGTCAATGATGATGACTTTACGGCCACCAGACAACGACATTGACGAAGCATAGTTTTTGATTTTAGTTCTAAAAACATCGATACCAGATTCATCAGAACCATTGATTACCATGTAGTCGCAGCCAATTTCGTTGCATAGAGCCTTGGCCACTGTGGTCTTTCCAACTCCTGCTCCGCCACTCAACAGAAGGTTTGGAATGTTTTGTTGATTGACGTATTCCTGGAACGGTTTTTTCAACCGTTCCGGCAGAATACAATCTTCGATAGTTTTCGGGCGGTACTTCTCTGTCCACAACAGGTGTTCCATTTTTACTCTCCACGTAAATCATAATGTATATAAAAATGTATCAATAATCAGAGTTAAATTTGGAAACTACATCCAGATAACTCTCTTTCACTTGATATGTAATACTATTTGTAGTAAAAATATTTGTCACTGGAATCAATTCGTTTGTGTTGGGATCTGGATATAAAGTTTCATAGACAGATACAACATATTCCGAATTAATTGCTATGGTGTCTGTAGCATTTCCTTCATATACGTTTGTAAGGTGGTGCAAACTCATTATTCAGCCCTCTCAAATTTACTTCCTGATTCGGTCGTAATCCAATACTTTAAAGAAATGTTTTTGTTATTCCAACGTGAAACACCTTTTGAAGAAATAAAAACGTCATAAGAACCTGGCATAACTTTAGTGATGTTTTCTGTTTTAAAAATCATCTTATACTTGTTGCCATTTCCTTTTACGTCAAGTTTCAACGAATCAGTGTGTGAAGAATCATTCTGAAGATCAAGTGTTACAATGTGAACTTCATCACCATCAGACTGAATAGCCACATGAGGCGAGGAAAGAACAGATGCTGCACGAAGTACCCAATCAAAATCTTCAGCCGAGAACTCGAACTTGATTTCAGGTTCAGGCATGGCGATTTCTTTTTCAGGTGGTGTGTTAATCATTTTTGGGTCACAAAAACGATATTTGATTTTACTACGACCTTTGTTTCCAACAATCACAACATGTTTGTCATCAAAGTCAAAAGAAGGATCATCTTTGTGTAAGGACACCACAGACAAAAAATTGTTCAGGTCATAAACACCGAAGTCTGTTGGAATATCTTCTTTGATATCAACTTGAGCAAGAATGTTTTTATGAGATGATACAGTTTTAAGTGTGTTGCCTTTTTTGAAAAAGAGACCTTGATTGATTGAACCAAAGTTTTTCAAAACAGATAGTGTGTCATTTGATAACTTCATAATTTACTCCATAATTAAGATTTGTCATTCACTGAATAAAGTATATCATGTTCATACAGAAACATGAGGCAACACATAGCATGGGCGAGGTGATGGCGACCAGATTCTGGATCATTTACCTCACCTTCTTTCCATGCCCACATGTGCCGTTGCATGGCATCAAAGTACCTACGTTTTGAATCTGGTACTTTTTTCCAGTTATCACGTTCATACTTCTGAGCACCAAAAGTTAAAACGTCAACAGTGGCTTTTAAAGCCAAAGGTGGAAGCAAACCGTATTCCAGTTTGCCTCCATCAAACTTTCTTCCTTCTTCTGCCATTACAACCTTCCAGTAAACTGAGCTACAGCTGGCATATTACCTGTGAAAGCATAAGTGCCAATGTGTTGAGTTCTCATCCACGGACACAGATAAATTTTTCCGCCAATCTTACGCCACATCTGACAGAACATATAATCTTCACTTAGATAACGGTCAGAACCACCGCCAGTAATCGATTCTTTAGTATCAATCACTGTATCAAAGTAAGCATGAATATATCGTGAACCATCGAAGTTCGCTTGACCCACATGGTCAGGTTTGTATCGAATGTTTGGATATTCTTTCTCCATTTTTTCGAAAACTTCTCTTTTGACCAACATGAACCCTGTTCCAATTTCCATAACTTCTAGAGGCTCAGTAACTTGAAACTGCTGTGTGCCTTTTACTACATTGAACACATATTCACCAACAAGATTTTCAAGTTCTTTTGGTTCCATTCCTGGATGAGCCCGAGCTGCCGAAGCTACATTACCCCAGTTAATAGATTTCTTTGGATATGGACCACCAATAATATCTTTATCCAAAGCTAAGAGAGCAAGAACATCTTGAGGATTGTAATGAATATCTGAATCAATAAAAAGTAAGTGTGTGTAACCTGAACGAAGAAATTCATCTACAAGATAGTTTCTTGCTCGGGTAATAAGTGATTCATTAAACAGAAATGAAAATTTGGTTTCAACTCCATATTTTGACATTACTGTTTGTAAATCTAGGCAAGACTTGACGTACAAGCCATGAGCCATTCCGCCGTACATTGGTGTGGCGATGAAGATTTTATTTTTTCTCAACTCATCGATTTTAACTTCAATTTCCATAATTCACCCATAAAATAAAAAGAGGAAGTAACACCTATATGTATTACTTCCTCGATGCTTTTTTTAACCTAAATTAGGCAAAAGCATTGATACCTTGCATACGGAGGTATTCTACACCAGCAGCAACAACTTTCTTGGTTGGTTTGCCAAGTTTGTAGTATTGGATTTTACGGCCATCAGCAAGAGTTTTGCGATTGGTGTAGATAGCGTATCCTTCTTTACGAAGTTCATCGATACGGGCAGTCACGTTATCGATTTTGAATCGGGCACGAGCTTGTGCCACGGTCAAAGTATTGTAGCCATCTTCTTTCGAAAGATAGGCCAAGATTTTTTCTTTAGCAGACATATTAGAATAGTTGGACATAACAAACTCCATTAATTGGCCTCACATTGAAAAAATTGAGAGGAGACCGTTCTCTCAAAACTATTAAGATTATATACAGTGGTTTTATAATTGTCAACACTTATTCAGGTAAAAGATAAAAAAATGGCCTATCTTCACCGATAGGCCACTTAGGTTAGAACGGGTGTTCTTCATCAATTACATTTTGTACCGGCGGAGCGGCAGGAACTTCATCAGGGTTTATACCACTATCAATTTTGGTGTACAAGTCAAGAAAACTTGCCTTGGTATCATCATCAAAACGATTTAGGCAGAGAGAGATAGCCTTCATTTTATCGTTGTGAATACCGAATGTATTGACAATGTGTACCAAACGGCGAGTAGAAATCACTTCATCACAACCACCGTCATCGAAGGTTTTGCGGATCGTATCAGCCCACATTACCAGTTTATCAGCAAAATCGGAATCTTCACGGCCAACCGATTGAAGTTCTTTCTCAATGATTTTCTTTTCAGTTCTGACCGGAGGCCATTTCTGTTCATACGTATTCAGGAAACGCTCAAGAAACGCTTCATTCAAAACATTGGTGAACATGTAACGACCGTCATCAGAACCTTTGCCTTTAGTATTTGCAGTAGCAAAGATGGTGAAACCTTCAGTAGGAACAATTAGTTCACCTTTCTTTTTGAGCATGAAAGGCTTACCTTCTAGAACACGCTGAAGGCAGGATAGATTCTGAGCACCGTAATCAATTTCATCAATACAGAGAACAGCACCTTGACGAGCCGCTGTTGTCACAGGACCATCACGCCATTCCATATTACCATCAATCAGAACATAGTTACCAAGAAGATCACCCTCATCGGTTTCAGGTGTCATTGAGATACAAATAAACTTGCGTTTTGCTTTAGCGCAGGCTTGTTCGATACTCATTGTCTTACCGTTACCAGAGTGACCTGTGACAAAAACTGGGAAAAACTTTTTCGAAGAAACGATAGAAACGATATCTTCAAAGTCACCAAAAGGCACATAGTTTTTGTACTGTTTAGGTACAAGATCAATGCTGTCCAGGTCAGTCTGAACATTAGCAATTTTATTCGAAGATTTTTCCACAGCCTTACTCATTGGAATGATTTGTGCCTGCATATTAATCGTGGTCGTTGCAGTAGGCACTCGATACAATCCACGGGAAATTTTATTTGTTTCATCTTTCGTAAAGAAAGAAGCACTGGAAATACCAACGCTTTCGCAAACCGATTTAATCTCCGATTTTGTCACTTGAGCTTTGCCAAGACCTTGCAGAGCTTCGAAGAATTTCTGGCGGGTCAATTCACGCTTTGTCATAATGTAAACTCCGTATCAATGTTGTACAACTATTATATCAAAAAAACAGCCCTCTGTCAAGGGCTGTCGCCACATAACAACATCAAGAAGCAATACCTTCAATAAACTTGGAAACAAGGACTCGGTTGGTTTGCTTGTTTTTGTTGTACTTCATAAAAGCACTTTTAAGTTTAGATGAGGTAATTTTACCATCAATTTCAATTGATTCTTCTTCAGTCAAAAGATCATCACCACCATTTATGAAAAAGAAAGAGTTAAATCCAGGATTTTTAGAAACAAGGAATTTATCTTTTCTAAATTTCTTCATCAGTTCTTTCTTTTGATCGTAGATACCAATGTGATTGAAAATCAAAGGTTTTCTATCTTCATCAAAATACTTGGTATTGATTGCACGGCTAAGATTGGATGGTGGAACAATATAAAAGCCAAAAATTTTTGAGCCAGTCGTTTCACTAAACCATTTCAACAAAACTTGATTCAAACTTCCATCAACCTTAGATTGAAATTTAGTTTTTTTGTCTTGCAGAAATACATTTTCAGAATTAGTATTATACCAATGGTGCTTTCTTTCGTAAACATCATCAGGTTTTACTTCTTTGTGGTAATAACCAAGATCATCAGCATCACCATCATGGACAATAACCAAGTTTGTAATGTCTAAATTATTTGACTTTTTGAATTTTTCCATAACTGGCTTCAGAGCAATTATCGATTCATTCAAAGGAGTATTCGACATACTTTCACTTTGAGGCCTGAAAATAAGTCTGTTTGACCTAGGAAGATAGGACATTTTCAACAGAATCATATTTTTCAAAGACTTATTGAATTCAGCATTTGACATATTTGAATTCAAATATTCACGAAGCAATAGATTGGTTGTACCAAGTTCTTTAGGGTTTTCACTAAATGCTTTTGGTTGTTTCGTATGATAGTCATGACCATTGTCAATGTACCATGCTGTGTTGCAATTCGAGAAAGCGTAAACATGAAAAGGAATATTCACTTTACGGCAAAACATTGACAACACAAGAATCTGTTCAATGGATCCCGACATATTCTGTGACATAGAACCAGAATAATCCAAAAGAAGAATCAAACCATGAGATTTACCTTTAGGTACAATGGTTAATTTACGGAAAATATTGTCATCAAACTTATACAAAGAAAGTTTAGAAACATCAATATCGCCAGTGTCAGATTGTTTTGCCTTACTAAAAGATTTTGCAGCTTTACGCATTTCAAATTCTTTTACCAAAAGGTTGATATACTTTTCATTTTTGTTTTTGAATTCTTGAGCAAACCTATTCACATCAGCGGCCGTGAATCTGCCAGCTGCCATTTGATTATCAAAACTCTCACTAAGCAATTGTTGGACACGTTTAGCAGGAGTGATAATCGTATTTAAATTTGGCGTAGGTGTTTGAAGGTACAAATAAGGTTTGCACTTCTCATCAATTAGTTTATTTTCATTCTTTCGATACTCATTATCCGTTTCACAGACAGGATCAAAATCTTCAAAGGCTTCAGAATTCTCTGATTGTTTCTGATTATTTGAGGCACTACCAGACAATTTTTTACCATCAGATTCATCATCTTCTTTTTTACCATTTTGTTCTGAATCGGCTTCTTCACCTTTTTCGTTTTTACTGGTTTCTGAATCGGCTTCGGTGTCAAAATCTTCTTCTTGAGAATCGTAATCGTCAAAGTCTAATTCTTCACCATCATAAGAACCATTAGAATTGGAAAAATCTTGAGTTGTTTCAATTTCGAATTGCTCTTCTTTTGAATACTGATAAATTTTTTCAGTCAAAGCAACAACATCTTCCCAAGATTCAAGTGCTTTAACTTCTTCGACCATAGATTGCTCTTGATCGGTAAAGTGTATGTCAAGTGAATATTGGCTTTTTGTGTAAAGATTTAAACGATCAATGAATGAAAGCTGATCGATATTTTTATCTTTTATGCCAAAGAAATCACGCTCAAAAAGATCATTGAACGCTTTACGGAAAGACATTCGAAGTCCAGGATATTTACGAATCACTTTCTTTTCGATTCGAGCATCTTCAAGGACATTCAAGAATGATTTATAACCACGACCTTTGCTTTTGTCAGCAGCAACATCATGCCAACCTTCAGCGGGAGTATACAAAGCGTGGCCAACTTCATGACCTGTCAAAAGATCATAAAGATAACCAGACATGTTTTGCCAAATTGGGAGATATAGAACACGGTTTTTAGTATCAAACATGGCAGTTTGAACTTTTTTGTGTTCGACCGTAAGATTCTCAGTTGCCATAAGTTTAGCAAGCTGAGACTTTTGTTCAACAGTAAATGTTGTCATGTTGTTAACCTTTGTCAGTATAGGTTAATGGTAACACAGAATCTAAGGTTTGTCAACCTGTTGCGGTAATTGCAACAGTTATCATTTTAGTAAGAGTGGAGCGGTTCACAGGAGTTAAACCTGTCTACCTTCGGGGGAAGGTTGTCTCGGACTCACCGCATTAAGAAAAGATTATAACAGATTATCGACCGACTTGCGGCAAATATTTATCTTTTGTTTCTTGCCATGTTAAAACGGCAAGATCATCGTAGAACAAATTGTCGGTAGATACTCTGCCTTTTTTAGCCAATTGTTTGATACGTGGTTTGGCATGTTTCTGTTTCCAAACATTGGCAAGATTCTCAACACTTGTATCAAACAGTTTATTCATATTTATACCGTCATTTTCACCACGGAGAAATTCACAAGTTTTATCATACAGTGGTGAAAAATAAATGCCTCGAGCATGTTCAGATCGAATCAATTCTTTTGGCACAGAGAGTTTACTATAAGCAAAAGACAAAGACCTATTTTTATGGTCACGTTTGTGTGGTTGACCAGATGGTTTCTTTGCAACATACCACTCAAAGTATTTTCTTGTATGATTAGTTTTCAACCACTCACGAATCATATAACGTGTATCTGCCATCGGTTCAAACGAAACAGAACCTGAAGTGAAACCCATTGGCTGCCAAAAATCTAGATTGTCATACTGTGATAGGCCATTGGCTTTAGTTTTACCATATAGTGATGTTGTGGTTATACCAACAAGTTTATCACCGTAAAGATTTTCCCACAATTCTTGAATAGGTGTTGCTAAACAAAGTAAAGCAAGTAATTTTCCTCCGACATAATTAAAACCAAGAGGTTGTAAAGGAACAATTGTCGAACCAATTGCAGTATGATTAATCATACCACCTTGTGTTTTCTTTTCTCTTTCCCACCCAATAAACTTATCTCTTGGTGTCAGGTCAAGAAAATCAGAACTAATACAAATAACACCAAGGTATTTTTTGGTAACTTTATCACGAACAACAAAGTTTAAATTACGGCCAATATTGGAGTTATTCTTCATCGTAGAAGAAAAGGTACGTATACAATTCCAAAGTTCTGGCAAATCATCTTCTTTGTTTGTGTAAAGAAGTTCTGGTTCAATATTCAGATAGTCATCAACATCATTTTGGACCCAAAAGTTTGCTTTGATTTCTTCAATGGCTTTTTGTTGTGCAGGGTTAGCAATAACTCTTTTCTCTCCTTCCCAAAGATCATTCACAACAACAGAAGGGTATTTTTCTTGCACTTCACACCATTTTTGAAAAAGTGTATACTCTTTTACATCCATTTGAGAGACATAGTTTAAATCACGAACAACTCTTTCACGAAGTTCGTTCTCATCAATGTTCTCATACACAATACCGGAATCTTTCCACTTATTCCATTGTGTTTCTACATCATCTTTTGGATCAAATCGATAACTCATTATTTTTCACAGCTCTCTTAATTTTTTTAAGCATCTTTTGTTGTCTCTCTTTTGCTACCTTGATAGCAAGAGGCTTGGCATGTTCTACAAATCTAATACCATTCATATGATCCAACTCATGTAAGAAACACCTAGCGGTAAGTCCTGTCATAGTCGTTTCAACTAGTTGACCGTTTTCGTCGGTATATTGAACCTGAATCCAACTAGGTCTGCTTATTTTAAGAAATAAACCAGGGTAAGAGAGGCAACCTTCAGGTTCTTTTTTCAAATCATCCGACATATTGACAACTTTTGGATTAATACAGGCAAATTGAGCATCTTCATATCCAATAACGAATACTCGTTTCATAACACCACATTGATTTGCTGATAATCCTAAACCTCTATACATTCTTCTCGTCAAATGTAATTGTTTAATTAGTTTTGTCATAGCAGGAGAAGGCAATGGATCGGTGTACTCAGGCATCACCATCTTCAACATAGAATAATTATCATCAAACACAGGCAGAGGTTCAATTACTTCTGAAACACCTAGTGAAGATGCAGTATCAATTTTTAAAATTTCTTGACTCATAGTACGTAGTCCTCCGCATAATCTTCGGCCATTTGTAAGTTTGTAAAAACGGTTTTATAATGTGTTCCCATATCATCTTTTAGAATCACAGCGTATGCTTTATTATCTATAAAATATACTTTGGCTGTTTTACTTTTATCTTCGCTTAAATATTCACTTAGTAGTTTCATTTTACGATCCTCGAAAAGTTCTTTTCTTTTGCAAAACGAATTACATTCATAAATTTATCTTGCAAAATATCGCCCTTATGGCTTATTACAAATAGATTCACACCTTCCAACATGTGTAGAATCTTCATCAGTTCTTCAGTGCCACCAACATCTAGGCTTGAATCGAATGTTTCATCGAGTATCAACAAATTTGTGTTTGCTGAATTCTTTAACTTAGCAACAGCACGCCAAGTCAACATCAATGCCATATCGATACGTTGTTTTTCACCTTCTGAAAAGTTATGATAACCAAATTCATCTCGGTGCCTAGATTTTATTGTCTCTTTGAAAGATTCATCCAAATTAAAATTGACAAAAAAGTTTAGTGATGACAAATATTTGTTCACCAACTTATTAATAATTGGCAAATACTGTTTGATGATTTTTGTTTTAATGCCTGTATCTTTGAGTAGTAATGAAGCAGTTTCATAATAAGTTTTTTCTTCAATTAATTCTTTTAGTTCTTCCTCTAGTGTTTTTAATCCATCTTTCAAGGTATTAAGTTCATCTTCTTGCTCTTTAGATGGCCCTTGTTGTGATTGGATATTTTTTATATTCTCTTTTAACTTAATGATGTATTTGTTTATTTCATTTATAGAAGCATTATTTGTTGCGATACTTACCTGTATCTCTTGTATTCTTTTTTGATGATTGAATATTTCGTTCAGTTTTTTCTGTTCTTCTTCAAGTTTTTCATTTATCTTTTGTAACCCGTGCTCACACTCAGTGACTTTAGTTCCGAGATTGGCCAACTCCCTCTCTTTAAACTCCAAGGCAATGGTTTGCCTGCACGTTGGACAATTATTATTTTCCTCGAAGAAATTGATATCCTTTTGAAACTTGGATAAGTTGTTTTCAATTTGCGATTCAAGCTTTGTAATCTTCTTGATCTTAGTTTCAGTTTCAATCTTGTTGACAACCAATTCTTGCCGTGCCATCGATTCAGCCGTCCCAGACTCAACATTAGCCAATAATTCGGAAATCGTTTGTAAGCTACTTTGTATCTCGTTCTCATACGTTTGAACTTTCTTTTCGTTACCAGATTTTAAGTCTGCTAGATGCTTCTTTAGTATTTCATATTTTTGGTTGTCAAATTCAATCTTGTTCTTTTTTACTATTATATTTTCTTTATTCGAAGAAAGCTTTTCTTTCACCAAACTATTCATCGTAGAAAAGATTTGAATGTCCAGCAAATCTTCAATGATAGCTCGACGATCAGCAGCAGACAACTGCATGAATGGTGTAAAGGATGCCGAACCAAGAATAACAATCTGTGTGAAAGACTTGTAGTTTAATTTTAAGACAAACTTCTCAAGGTACTCTTGATAGTCTCTACTTGCTGCATCTTGATTTAATAATTCACCGTCTTGGTATATTTCAAATATATTTGGTTTGATACCACGAATAATTTTAAATGATTTATTTCCTGTGTCAAATTCAACTTCAACTACACATTCTTTTCCATTGACTGAGTTAATAAGTTGTGGTTTATTAATATTACGAAATGCTTTTCCAAAAAGGCCAAAGCACAAGGCATCTAGCATTGTGCTTTTACCTGATCCATTTTCACCAACAATAAGTGTGTTTGTATTGGCGTCTAACTTAATTTCTGTAAAGTTATTTCCTGTACTTAACAGATTTCGCCATCTAACATTACGAAATGTAATCATTAAATAAATTTAGGCCCAGTCACCCAAACGACCAAAGATTTTCTTCTACCTTTTGTTACAGGTGCTACTCGATGTATAGCATAAGAAGGGAAAAACACCATTCTCCCTCGTTTGAATTCAATAGTCTCAGCTTCACTTTCTTTTCCAGAATTGATTTGAAATTCTCCGCCTTCGAAGTCAACACCAGGTTCATTTAATAACAATGACATAGAAAGTTTTCTTGTTTCAAACATGTTAGATGGCATGTTTTTTCCACTGAGCATGTCTTGATGAAAATCGTATCGACCTAGTTCGAAATCATCATACTCTGTGTATTGAAAAGTATCGTAACCGTTCAGATTATAATTGTAAAACCTTTCGTTTACTTGTTCAATAACCCAATTCATTCTCTCAAAAATCCAAGAAGTATCTCCATTAACACTATAAAATCTTACATTAGATACTCGAACAGCTTCATCAGGTTTTTGTTCCGATTCACCATTCTCTTTCAATTTTCCTACGGTTGTTCCTCTTTCAACACCCTGTTCAGAAAAATATTTACACATTTTATCCAGTTCAGATGGAGTAAAAGCGCCATCCCAATAACACCAAGTATAACTGATGCGTTGTCTTTCGGCTGGGTCATTGTAAATAGATTTGTACACTATTCTACCTTTTCTACATTTAAAGCTTCAACATAAAGTTCTCTCATTATGTTTTTTAATTTATCAGATTCAACTTGCAATTGAAGATTGTCAATATATTTGGATAATATCGTCATCGTATCTTCTGCTTGGTCAATTATATCATCATCTTCAACAAGAGTTTCAGAAAAATCTTCTACGATAGAAATGTCACAAGCACCAGATTTATAAATTTTATCTATTACTATATCAAACAAAAAAGAATTCTGTTTCGTCAGAACAATCACCTTAACATAACTATCTTTATAAATTGAATAATCCATAAATGAAGATGTGTAACCTTCAGCAAAGTTTTCCAAATCATCTTTATAATTCAATTTGTAAAACATTTTATTTGGGTTTTTTATAAACTCCAAATTTCTTGTTTCGGTATCAAATATATGAAAACCTCTTGGATCATTGTAGTCAGCCCATGTCATCTCATAAGGAGTACCGACATAAGTAATGTTATCTGCCGATGACTTATGATGAAAATGGCCACTCAACACTATATCATACTTTGATAATTTTTTCCTGTCAAGCCCACCTTGATGTACATTGCCTTTATCCATTTCAAAACCATCAATCTCAAAATGGCCTAAACAGATTTGTGATTTACTTTCTTTTATTTTTTGGAATATTTCCGTTTCGTTTTCATCACATATCCAAGGAACGATATCTATATTCACACCATCAAATTCTACGGTATCAAAATCTTCATAGATTTCTATGTTGTGATACTCGTTCAGTAATAAGGCAGGAGAATTAACTTCAAGAGTATTCTTATAGGCAACATCATGGTTACCAATCAAAACATGTAAACGAATACCTAGTCGTTCACACTTATCAAAGAAATATTTTCTACTAAGATATAAAGAATTGAAGTTGATGAATTTACGGCGATCAAACAAGTCTCCTAGTTGAATCACCGTGTCAATTTTGTTTTCAATCAAATGAGGAAAGAAAACATCATCATAAAATTTCTGGAAGTATCTGTGAAACTCTAACGAATCACCTCTTGCTCCAAAATGTGTATCACCTAATATAGCTATTTTCATATATCACTTATGAATTTTTCCAACCCTTTTGATTTACCTTCTTTTTTCTTGCGTTTGTTTTCTTCGAAAGTCTGTATGAACTCAGAGATGTTATCATACAATTGGAATTGTTTTTGATGACCATCAGCATCTTCAAACATTTCGAACTCATCCAAAATACCAATCTGTTCAGTTGCCTTATACTTCACATACAGTTGTTTCTTTTCCTTTTGTATGCGGCGTAGAAAAGCATAATATATGATTTGAGTGAAATATGCAAATGGATTATTACTCTTTACCGGGTCAAAGTTACGAAAATACATTAAGCAGTTTTCGATACCGTCGGCAATCATTTCATCACGGAAAGAATATGATATAAAGTTTGGTTTCCTAGAAAGGTGTTCTGCAATTTTTAAGAAACATTCGCCTAAGTAATTCGGTATAGGAGGATCTTCTTTTTTTTCTTTTTTGGCTATATCACACGATTTTTGGTATTCAATGAGTGCTGCCAAAAAATCAGCGTTGTTGATATAGTGTTTTGTTTTTTTCGTAGTCATAGGTCTTTTTCAAATAACTTTGCCTTAGAAATTCTTTTATCATATTTAAAATCTGGATAAGGACCATTCTTATCGACATAATGCATGAATACTTGACCCATTCTATATTCAGGTGGACCTCCACATACATCTCTCCAATGTTCCAAATCACAACCACGGTACACAACTGCATCGCCTTTGTCAAGCTTATATTCGGTATCTTTCATCCAAATAGGCCAGTTGTATTCACCAGTGTCACCTAATTTAAGTGTACAAGAAATTTCACATGATGGCCTATCAGTGTGTTTTTTCAATTCATTTCCTGGCCTGTACAGTCTAGTGTAAGTGTATGTTGGATACAATTCAAGACCCGTGACTTCTTCCATTTTAGGCCTCATATACTTCATTAAGGCATCAAAGGCTAAATCTCCGTGCCTTGAACCGAAAGAGCCAGGCACTTGTTCATCACCTTCGACTGCTATTTTATTGGTTCCCGATAACACAATGGCATGTGAGGAAAATCTTAGGTACTCGAATAAGTAATCCGCTAAAGACGGATCAATGAAGTTTTTAACAAAGACGTACCCTTGTTTTTGAAATATCTCTTTATGAACCACATTTGCCTCTCTTTTGCTTGACTTTGCTCTTGACAACAACTATCATGGCGGTGTTCCGTTTGATAGTAATTCTTCTTTTACCTTATCCAATAACCTTAAAACCCTTTTCCTATAATCAAATCCCAACATTGATGCCTTTTTTCCAACCTCATATGGTGGTATTTTATTCACTGAGTAATACTGATCTGAGGTAAGATCAATGAGTTTTTGATTTAAGTCAACAACCCACCAATGCCAAATACCTTCTGTATCTAAACCATGATACAGTTTTATATTCTTTGTTCCAAATATTTTCTGTAAACAGGCTGATGCCGTGTGGCAATGACCAAAAGTGGGATTAGTTTTGTTTCTTTCAATCCATTTTTTAGGTAGTAAATCTGGGGTCAAATGTTTCATAATGATACCTGACACCAGTTCTAAATTCTTTTCGTTGTACTCCATTAAACATTACCGTATTTGTTATTTTTAAGATATTGATAACCCTTAATAAGTTCTTGTACACCATCATCTAACGTATAATAAGGTGCCCAACCTGTTGATTCTAACTTTTCATTAGACACAATGTAGTTACGTTGGTCTGGATCTTTCTTAATATCACCTTCTACAATCGTGAAAGTAGGAATGTGTTTCTTAATAATTTCACAGAGTTCTAGTTTAGATACGTTTGCTGATGACAGACCCACATTGTATATGTTGCCTCTCATATCTTCAAATTGGTGAACTGCTTGCAAAAACGCCTCACAAACATCACGAACATGAATATAATTTCGTTTGAAATGTCCTTCAAAAATAATTACGTAGCCATCGTTGACTGCACGATAGACCAAATCATTTACTAACAAGTCTGTACGCATACGTGGTGACATACCAAACACTGTAGCCAGTCGATAACTAATTGAGTTTTCACGTTGCATCAGTCGTTCTTCAACTGCAACTTTATCTATGGCATATTTTGAGATTGGTCGTAAAGGTGATTCTTCTGTACAGAAATTGTTTTTGTCACCGGTACCATATGCAGAATTGGTCGTAGGCATAATAATACTTTGACTGCTTGATACATTATCTAACAACCAAAACATAGCATCTTTGTTTGTTGTATCTGCACCAACAACATCTTTGTTACACAATGGTGCACCAACAAGAGCTGCAAGAGGTATGATTACGTCAGCTTCTTTTAAAAGAGGCTTCATGTGTTCTGGATTACGAATATCACCATTTACAATTTTTAAATCTTTGTTCTCACATAAATGGTTTAAACCTGTTTGACCAAACATGAAGTTGTCAATTACTGTTACTTTGTATCCTACCTGCAAAAGATATTCAACAAGAATACAACCTATGTAACCTGCACCACCGGTTACTAATACACGCCATTTTCCCATATTATACTCCGTTTAAAATTTTAGCAATTTCATCCACTTCTTCATTTGTCATGTTAGGAAAATTACCAATATACATGCCATAAAAATGAACGTGTTCGGTGTTTGAAAACTCATCAAGGTTTATATCAATTAATCCTTTTAGATAAGGTTGTCTTAACTGATTTCCTCCACCAGCACTGCCTCTCCTGAATTCAACACCCTTTTCTTTAAGTGTTCTTGACAACCTATCCATAAATTCAGAATTTTTTTGTTTCAAAATAATATTAAAGGCATAATTACTTTGACCTTCTAATCTAAAATCGGTGAAGTAGTTGTCGTTTAATTTACTTAACAACCTATCATGATTAAAGTTCCTTAGTTTAACATTTTCATCTAATCTTGGCAACTGTTTTCGACCAAGTATTCCACCAAGTTCATTGTTTCTCATGTTATAGGCTGCATGAGTAAAAATAAAATCAGGATTTAAACTTGGGTTGTTTTGAATATATGATTCTTTCAATTCATTACTATCACATTCTCTAAGCATACCATGTGAGCGCAGCATTCTTAAAGTGTGATAAAGATTTTTATCATTGGTGCTTATCATACCACCTTCGATAGTTGTCATATGATGAGCATAATAAAAAGAAAAATTGGACATCCAACCAATACTACCACATTTCTTATCATTATGTTTGGCGCCATGAGATTCACAAACATCTTCAATAAGTGGTATGTTTCTTTTCTCTAATTCATAGATAAGGTTATCTGTGATAGCATTAAAACCTTGAATGTGAGATAAAAACACAGCTTTAGTTTGTGGTGTAATTGCAGCAATTATTTTATCCGTATTCATACCTAAAGTATTCATATCAATATCAACGAATACAGGTTTAAAACCACATTGTAAAACAGAAGCTACATCAGAAATCCATGTCAAAGGTGGAACAATAACTTCACCACCATAAGGATGCATGATCTTTAAGGCAGTCATTGACAACAGATTCGCAGAAGCACCTGAGTTAACAAACACAGAATACTTTACACCCAACCATTCTGACCATTCTTCTTCAAACTTTCTACAATTTGGCCCATTCGTTAGAATAGGATCGTCTTGTTTTAGATGCTCAATCATGGCATCCAAATCTTCTCGAATAATATTGTTTCGCATCAAAGGAAATTTCATTATAACCTCAATCTGAAAAATGAATTATATGGCTTCCATCTTTATCAAACTTAAATGGAACCCAAACTTTTATTTCGTCTAACTGTTTTTTGAATTCTTCTTGCATTTTTGGTTCAACTAAAAATAAAAAGAAACCACCACCGCCAGCACCCATTAACTTACCGCCATATGCACCAAGACTAATGGCTTTCTCATATATCCTATCAATCCAACTATCAGTGACGCTATCAGATAAATTTCTTTTTAATCTCCAACCAGCATCCATCAAATTACCAATTTTAGATATACTCTTATTGGCCATTAAAGCTTCAAGAGCATGTTCAGTCAATTCAGACATTGACTTCAAATAAAAATCGGTATTTTTTTGTTTGATATTTTCTACTTGTTTTTTAGATTGAACCTCAGCATGTCTACTTAGGCCAGAAAAACCTAATATGATATGAGATTCCAAGTCTTTCATATATGCCGGTGAAAGAAACAAAGGATAAGAATTCCAGTTTCTTCCTGGTCCCATTTCGATTAATCGTATGCCACCATGAGCCGCCATAATTTGATCTTGAATACCTACATTTTCGCCAATTATTTCTTGTTCAATATGAATCGCCTGCCTAGAAAGTTCTTCTAAAGAAATGTATTTTCCTTTGAAATTATACAAAGCGTTTAATAGTCCTACTGTAAAAGAAGAACTTGATCCTATTCCTGATCTAGCAGGTAAATCACCATCGTAAGATACAACTATGTTATCTTTTATATCCATGTATTTCAAACAAGCACGTACAGAAGGATGTTCAATCTCATCAACAGAATTTACTTTTTCTATTTTTGAATACGTTACAGAAATTTTGTGGTCAAAAAATGGAGGTAAAGATTTTAAATGCACATAACTGTAATTTGCCATTGCAGCTGAAATTATTTTACATGGATTGTTTTCGAACCAGGCTGGATAATCAGTACCACCACCAAATAAAGATAATCTATAAGGCGTCTTAGAAAAAGACATATTCATCTTAAAATCCTTTTTGCAAGTTCAAGTATCTTTTCTTTAGTCGGTGGTAAGTTATCAACTTCAGGATAAAATCCTGCCGTTTTATCTTCTAAACCCATTGTATAAACTACAGCATTTGTCTTTTGTATTAAATCAAATGCCAAAGATTTAGCAATACCATTTACATAATCATCATCAAGAACTATTCCTTTTTGTGCTCGTCGTAAAGATACAACTGCTTCATCACTAGGTTCAAAAGGTTTTATTTGTACTATATGATGAACTGCAACTCGATAACCTTCTTTGAGTAATTGTTTTGCCGCTTCTTGTGCAGCAAACCTGGTAATAGAAGTTGGAAACAAAACGATATCAGGAAAAGAATCACATATATCTTCTAGTTCTTCTGTATTATTATAAGCGCCTCGGTGTTCAGAAACATAAAACACTTCATCACTTTCCATAAAATCTTTATAAACTTTTTTGTACTCACCAGGAGTCATAGGTGAAACAATTCGAATACCTGGCATCCTATAATATAAAGCATGATGAGATGAACCTGCTACTGGTCCAATTCCACCTTCCATAGCAATAGAACGAATAAACATAGGACAAGGAATGCTCCATATTTCTTTTGATTTGGCAGCATAGTTTATAATGATTGGTGCATTGAACCAATTAAAACCTTGATAACGAATAATGTACATTGGTCTTTTGCCTGCTAGTGCTGCACCAACGGCAAATCCACCGCCGGCTACATCAGCCATAGAAAGTTCAACCATACCATCATCTTCATAAAGTTCTGGTAATGTGCCGCCTACCCAGCCAACTGCTGTTAAACATTGTCCCATTGCCAAACCATTTTCTTCTTTTAAATGGTGTCTGACAGTTTCTTTAATTACATCTCTTAGCGTTGCAGACATTTTGACCAAATCTCCTTCACATATTCTTTTGCTTCAAGATTGATATCGTTACCAAACATCTCTGTGTAAATTTTATGCCTATCAAAAACATTTGGATCATCAATACCGGCACCAGCATGCCAAAATATTCTCGTTGTGTTTACATTCATTAACAGAGGTTTGTTTACACCACTTTGTTTTACAGCAGTCCATATTTCATCAGGACTATCATCGATATTAAAACCATCCATCTTCATTGCTTTGGCAATGTCATGCATTTCCCAATTACGGCGAACTTTCTTTTCAGTTAGAATAGAATAGTTATTATCTTCTACAATATACCAAATAGGTAAATTTTTAGTTGATGCCCAACCAATAGATGTTATAAAATAATCTTCTTCAGCGGCTGCATCACCAGTAAAACAAAGAGTAAATTTTTTATTTGCATAACACATTCCAGTTGCAATTGGTCCATGTGATCCCATCAGACCATCGTGGCCGTAAATGTGTTTTTGTCTTGATTGAATTGATGCAGAACCGCCCATACCATTGGCACAACCTTGACGGTCGCCCAATAATTCAAGAACTAATTCTTCAACATCACCACCAAAAGATAGATAAGTTGAATGACCTCTGTGTTGTATAAAAATTTGTTTTTCAACATCTTTTAATAACACAGCAAGAGTTGCTGAAATGTATTCTTGACCGGCAGAAAGATAAACAGGTATTCGAACATTTTTGCTCTCTACCTGTTTATAGACTTCTTCTTCAAACGCTCGGCATAAAGCCGCTTTCTTATAGATTTTAAATAGTGTGTTCTTGTCCATTTTTTACCATATCGATAGCCGTTTTCAACCAAATTCCCATATGATCGTAATGTGGTGATGACACTATGTTACCATCAACAACCACTGGATCTCTAGAGTATATAGCGCCAGCGTTTTCAACATCATCTTGCATAGCATAATAGGCACTGATTTTTCTATCTTTTACGATTTTGGCTGAGATGAGTAACTGAGCACCAGAACAGGTACTTGCTATTACTTTACCAGTTTTATTCCACGCCGCAATAAAATCAATCACATGCCTTTCTTGTCGAATTTTTTCCATAGCTTTTACACCACCAGGAATAACCAACAAGTCAAACTTATTCAACATTTCTTTAAAAAAGATAGGGTCAATTAAATCATCCGTTACTGCATTAGATAACATATTTGTTCCTAAAATGCCGTATATTTTTCCAATTTGATGTGCCATCAGTGTCACATCTCCTTCTTCCGTCAAACGGTAAAAAGGATAAACAACTTCATGATCCTGAAACTTATCATAGGTAATAATTAACGATTTCATTTTAATCTCCAAGTAACTTTCTTTTCAACTTAACTTTTTTGGTACTATCTAATTCATCAACAGCTTTTTGGCCAAATTTATTTTTCATCAAGCTAAGATACTTAT
>SXGQ01240943.1_pt1 | contig 60325 bp, 117 predicted proteins | sample 3178371 | NCBI WGS metagenome assembly SXGQ01 (sample SAMN11356859, study PRJNA531348) | freshwater metagenome | isolation source: freshwater sample F1-20 | place: China: Fuxian Lake, Yuxi | collected 2017-12-25
ATAATTAAACAAAACCCAAGTTCGATAATAGATCAATCTATCACATTTGATGAAGATCCTTGTCCAGTATGTTTTAACCCTCCAAGCTGCTATCACGGGAAAGAATCATGCACTAAAAGATTTACCGAACGTGAATTTTATAATGAACTTGGCAATCCGGGATGCGGTATGAGTAGCAATGGTGGACGCACATATCCGGGTTTTTGCTTTAACCATGTTGAAATATCCGAAGAAGAATATGACAATTCCCATACCTGGTTAACCCCAACAGTAGAGGTAGAGGTTGTTACTAAAATTAATTGGTAAAATAATTTCAATTATTTTCAGAAATCATTTTTTTCTTTAAGTAGAAATTTCTATATTTGTCTTGTTAATCAATTAAACAAAAACAATTTATGAAACATCGTTCATTTCAACAATCAGTTACAGGGCGTAACGAAGTGGTAGACGCTTATCTAAGCGAAATCAACAAAATCTCGATGGTTAGTCCAGACGAGGAAAAAGTTCTTTGCGACCGTATCCTTTCGGGACAAAACGGTTTAGACGAAAAAGCTCGACAAAGACTAGTCGAAGGCAACTTACGTTTCGTAGTTTCTGTTGCGAAGCAGTACCAAGGTTCGGGTCTAGAGTTAATGGACTTAATCAACGAAGGCAACGTTGGTTTGGTTAAGGCGTCACAGTACTTCGACCCAAGTAAAGGTATACGTTTTATCTCCTTCGCAGTTTGGTGGATACGCCAGGCTGTAATGGAGTCGCTAAAAGAGAAAGGACGTTTGGTAAAGCTTCCGTTAAACCAAATAAACTCCCAGCAAAAAATAGCTCGGAAAATGGACCAAATTCTAAAGACGGAAGGGTTCACATCGGTTGACTTGGCAGCGGCTTCTTTAGGACTCGAGCCGGAAAAATACCAAACACAATCTTCAGTTTCGCTAAGTACACCTATCGGAGAAGAAGACTTCACACTAGGCGATACTCTATCAGACGGAACAGTTTCAGATGAGGGATTAGAAAAACTAAGTTTTATCAAACAGATATCCGCAATACTTAAAACGTTAGAGGAAAGAGAAAGCTTCGTAATCTCTAACTGGTTCGGAGTCAACGGTCAGTCACAAAGACCAAAAAGCTATATTGCAAAAGACCTCGGAATCTCAGAAGAGCGAGTAGAACAAATCTACCACAAAGCAATTCGCAAACTCAAAGCTTCTAACCGCTCTCGCCTACTAAAACATTTTGTTTCATAGGTTTGGTTGATTAACAAAAAGAGAGGAGACTTCGGTCTCCTTTTTTTGTGGTCCTAAGTTTATTATTCAGTGAATGATAAATCCCCAGAGGTACCCCAGAGCTGGATTTATAATCTGTAATATTGGATTTACATTAAAATAATAATGGGGTCCTCACCAGGGGGCCACGCACGCGTAGGGTATTTTAGAATAAACCACAAATCATTTTTTAGTTTAGTTAAGATTACTTATATTAGCTATATGGAAACAATCAATAGAGACACATTCAAAACACATGAACTCTTTGCAGAGATTATGAAGAAAGAGTCTCATCACAGCCATGAGATTGTAGATGAAGGTCATGGTGCAAGATGGAAGGAAGATCCTGATGTATGTAAGTTGGTTGATGACATGGGAGGTTTAAATAACATTATAAGACTTTTCTTTTCACTTGGTATAACAAAGAATTCTGAGGAATGGAGAAAGCTTTACAGAGATATAGGTTATTCACTCTATGGATATTGGGAAATATTCTATTGGGAAACGAATAACGAAGATGCTGCTGATTATCGTTTAGATTGTTAGTAGTTTGATTGATTAACAGGAAAAGGTCGGATTCGCATCCGGCCTTTTTCGTGCTCCAAGGTTTGCTGGATGTTGGCTGGAAGATGCACGGAGGTTCCCCAGGAGCTTTAGGCCTGCCTGGAATTATTTTTAGAAATTTCTATTTTTTTCTAAGAATCATTTTTTTCTAAGTAGAAAAATCCATACATTAGCTAAGTAACCAATTAAATTATTTATTTATGAAAAAGGAGATGTCAGTAGAACAAAAAACAAAAAAATCAGCAGCTAACAAAGCTTATCGTGAGCGCAAGAAAATGCAATCTCAAGACTGGATGAAATTGGATAAATTTGAAATGTCGTTTGAACATAAAATTCGACTTTTCAAAAACCTTAAATTGGAAATCGAAAATTCCTATTGCGCAAGTCCAGGTACGGTCTTAAAGTTTGAGCGAATCAAAAATGAAGACAATAAGATTATCTTCCGAGTTCGTAGAACAGGGAGAAGAACTTTCTTTACGACTTCGGAACACCTAGTGGTTAGCTAGGGGTTTCGTCGGAGAACCAGGGAAAGGAGCTTAGGCTCCTTTTTTTGTGACCAAAAACCTATGGCCAGCCTATGCTACTCTGAGGAACCCCAGGTAGGAGAATCATAAATCATTTTTTTCTTTATGTAGAATTTTCTACATTAGCTGGGTAACCAATTAAAAAATGAAAAAATGAAAAATCTATCGATCGACGGTTTAACCCCAGAACAAATAGCTGAATTGCAAGCTAGCATCGAAAATTTTAAGAAACAAAACAAGCCCACTAAATTTTACAAGTCAGTTTGTTGGGTCGAGTTTCATTCGATATATGGTGATGATGTTGAAACTGAATTTTGCTTTCTTTACAAGTCTTGTACAATTGCAGGTCAAATATATTTGGAACTTGTTAGTCCAAATGGTCAAGAAGTATTTGAAATATACAAACAAGCAATAATTAGAAGAAATCCAAGTTCGATTGTTGAAGCAATTTATGAATTTAATTCTGACGAGGAAGGAATTGTTTATAGTGAGCTTGGCAGTACGGATTTATGCTTGGAAGATGTTGAAATATCCGAAGAAGAATATAACAATTCCCATACCTGGTTAACCCCAACAGTAGAGGTAGAGGTTGTTACTAAAATTAATTGGTAAAATAATTTCAATTATTTCCAGAAATCATTTTTAGTGTAATGGGGAAATAACAACAAGAGATTTAATCTATATAAAAAAACCCCTCGAGGGGTTTTTTTGTGGACCAAGGTTTCTGGATGTTGGCTGTGGTAACCATCTGAGGAACCCCAGGAAGTCTGATCAGAAATCATTTTTTAGTTTCTATAGAATTCGCTACATTTACCGCATGGCTAGATACAAGATAAGATTTAATTTAAGTAAAGGTGTCAACTACATGAAGTGGAAGGTGACACATCCTGATGGTGAGGTGGAATACTTAGATCCAAATAAAGTGCGTCTAACGCTTAAAAATTGTCACCTCAAGAACAATCCTAAGACAGCTAATAAAATCTTAGCAGGCGCAAATAAAAGCGTGTGTGCATGGATCCTTTGTGATGATGTAATCCTTGAGGAACCCCACGGTGGAGATCCAATAGAAGAATCACAAAGACTCCGGTTCAACCCCAGGGTAGCAGCAAACTGGATGTTCAGAGATGTCAATGTTGACTTTGTAAAGTACCACAGGATAGAAAGCAGGGGTGATCGCCTTTATGTTATTTATTAGAAATCATTTTTTTCTTTGTAGAAAATTCCATATATTAGCTAAGTAACCAATTAAAAATAAAAGCCATGGCAAAAAAAACATCGAAAAAAATCGCAAATCTTTACGTCTACAATTATAACGAAACAGATAGATGCGAATCTTCCACAAATGAGAGTATAGGATTTGTTGCAACTGATGATAAAGCGATGACTTCTATCTTAAAAAAATTCGAAGGTTGGTGGGGAAATACATCAGGGGATTTCAAACAATTTCAAAGATGGACAGAGGATTGTCAATATTATAAATGGGAATTGGAAGAGGTAATAGAATTGACGGAAGAACAAGTAGAAGCATTAGGAATAGATTTAGATTACTTGTCATTATCTCTATTGAACGTATCGAAGAGTGAGAATCCTTTTGAAGTAAAAGTTGGATTCTTAACGAGAAGACAGGACTAGTCGATATAAAGGGGAATTTCTATTGAATTTTCAAGAAAACATTTTTTTATTTGTAGAAAAATCCATATATTAGCTAAGTAACCAATTAAATAAAATAAAATGAATGAGCTAGCAGAGCAAATGATTGCTATATTAGAGAGGTACGAAGATGAGGATGGGAATATAATCGATGATTATTCAATACGTAAAAGATTTTCAGAATCATTTGACATAATCCAAGCACTAGAAGTCATAAGATATCTTAAGAGATGAGCTACATGAGAGAAAGGATAGAACAAGCTAAAACCATTTTAGAAGGCCACGACATACTCGATGGCAGGGATTATATAATTTCCCTACAAGGACCGACGGTGATACTAACCATAGAGGGTAAGACTAAAATCACCCCACAGATAATTGACGAATTAATTCCTACAGGCGTGGGTGTAATACTTTAAAGTACCGGAATGAAACTAAGCGAACTAACCGAATTTCAAAGAGCTGAATACGATCTTCTTCTGGCTAAGAAAAGAAGACTACTCAAGGAGATCAAGAATCCAGGATCGGACATATCCAAATGGAAAGACAAGTTTGATGCCATAAATGATGCTGCTGTTGCACAGCACGAAATGAATCATATACGCTACCCCAAGTTAGATGAAATATGTAAATGCGGATACAAAAGACCTTGAAATAATGACACCAAAAACAAAACAAGAATGGTGGGACTTAGTCAGGAAGGACTTAGCCAACTGGAACACTAAAGTTGATCCCGACGATCGAATGGGCATTCAAGACTGGATAGGTGAAGTGGGTCCTAGAATTCACGGATGGATAGCTTTCAGAGACCAATACGGAGACTGGGACATAGAACGAGAAACGAAAAAGATTTAGAATCATTTTTTCCTTTAGATAGAATTTTCTACATTTGTATTGTAACCAATTAACTATGGAACTTAATGCAGAACAAATAGAATTTTTAAACAAGTGCACTGAAGGCGAGTGGGCACATAACAAGAAGACTGGACTAGTCAATATAAAGGGTAATTTTAATTGTTCCGTAAAGGGTCTCAGTGATTTTAAAGGTGTTCGATTCGGAGTGGTTACCGGGGATTTCTATTGTGACAATAACTCTCTCACAAGTCTAGAGGGAGCACCGCAAGTGGTTAAAGGGAGTTTCTTGTGTGAAGGTAACAAACTCACAAGTCTTGAAGGAGCACCACAAGAGGTTGGTTATTTCTATTGTCACGATAACAAGCTCACAAGTCTAAAGGGAGCACCACAAGTGGTTAAAGGTGATTTCTTTTGTTCACGTAACAAACTCACAAGTCTTGAAGGAGCACCTAAAGTGGTTAGAAAGAGTTTCTATTGTTCACGTAACAAACTCACAAGTCTTGAAGGAGCACCTCAAGTGGTTGAAGAGTATTTCGATTGTTCACGTAACAAACTCACAAGTCTAGAGGGAGCACCACAGAAGGTTGGAGTGAGTTTCTATTGTTACAATAACCCAATCTCAGGGAAGACATTAAGTTTAGTATTTAAAACGATGCAAGAGAAAAAACTAGATTATTGGATCGCTTTATCTCTACTTAAGAGTGAAATATCAACTCGAGATTTTAAGAAGCTAGAAGGAGAGTTGGATAAGAGAATCTCTAAAGACGCTCAAAAAGGGGTTTCGATGTTGAATAGATTTAAAGTTTTTGAATAAATCATTTTTTTATCTGTAGAATATTCTATATATTAGCTAAGTAACCAAATAAAAAAACAGAGAATGAAGAAGGGACATAGAATTAAGGTGACATTTACCAAAGACACATTACTAGTTGTATACCCAAAGTCAGACAAGCGTTATAGGGAAGGGTGTGAAGAAATGTTTTTGGAGGGACAAACATTAGAATTTGAGATCTTAGAAATCAAGAACGAAGGTGAGACTATAGAAGTTAAATTTCTTAGCGAGCTTTATTCAATCCATTACGTGGGAGATAAAACTTTTTTATTCCCTTCTGGGTTTAAAAATAATGATACGCATGGGAGAAGACAGTATTTTAAAATTATCTAAAATCCCAAGGAATCATTTTTATTCCCTTCTGGGTTTAAAAATAATGATACGCATGGGAGAAGACAGTACATTTATCTTAACCAATTAAAACAAATGATTATGAAAAAGACAATAAAAGTTAGCTGGGAGTTAGTATACGACGAAATTCAAAATTATTTAATGGGAGAACACGGGTCTCCAACAATGGGAGAACCGTATAGGGATCTGAGTGGGGATCTAGTTTTTGAGGATTGTGATGGACACGAGTTTAGTATGGATCACCTTGTGTACTGGTATGAAACTTTAGTGGAAGATGGAATGATTGAGGATGAATTGGGGTTATTGGAAGAGGGGGTTGAAATTGTTGATGAAGGCTAGATATTTTTAGGAATCATTTTTTTATCTGTAGAATATTCTATATATTAGCTAAGTAACCAAATAAAATAAATAAAATGAAAAAGAATTTTTTAGCAGTAGTTGTTTTTAAAGAATATTTAGGAGGGCCTGGAGGAGCTGGAGAAGGAATACAGATTCATAAGATTGAGTGTATTTTGTAAAACTTACTTATTCAGCATCATATAATTATTAAAAAAAGAAACAAGGGGTGCGACTTGGTAACGCACATTTTTAACCAATTAAAAACTATGAAAATATACACATTTGAAACAAAAAAAGGATTTTTTGAATACTATGATATTCGTAGGGCAAAAAAGAAAGCACTTCAAGTCGCAAAAGAGATTAACGAGGAGGTATTAGTTACTTGTATGCACATACCAAGTTACAAACAAGATTGGTTTACTGCATTTCCCAATGGAAGATTCACAACTGACCTTAAAGGGTACAGAGCAGATAATTAACAAAACAAGGGGTGCGACTTGGTAACGCACATTAATTTTTAACACTATGAAAATTGTAATAGACGAAATAAAAAGATTGAAAAAAGAATTGTCATTGATAGTAAAAAGATGAAGGTGAGAATTAACTCTTTCAAATCGTTCTTTAACCTCTTGGGATTTCCACCCTTTCAGAAGCAAGAAGCATTGTTTATGAAATGCACGGTATTCCTGAAGGACCATCTGAGGATGATTACGAAGATGCGGACGAATATTATGAAGCATGCGAAGAATGGGAAGAAGATAATGATGGAGTATGTGTCGAGATATTTGATTACATTTAAAATTGTAGAGGAGATGGATTCCTAATATAACGGGGTCCCCACCCGGAGGCCGCGTGCCTACGTGCGTACGTGAGGAATAAATCAGAAAAAAACGGAATCATTTTTTTAACCAGAGCATTTTAGATACATTTACCTCATGAACACTTACAAATTTAGAGCAGAATGCCTTCACGATGTGATACAATTCATGGGACATGCTCCAGAGGTAATACAACAGATAGATGTACAAAAGGATGAAAGGTTTCCTGATTGCTATGTCACTCTTAAAACCACCTCAGAGATGTCAGAGGTACTAAATAAAATACTTGAAATGCAAGGAGACGTTCATGTTATGTTTGAGAGCCTTCAACCAGAAGGAGAATACACAGGAGAAAGAATAAGAAGTTTCTTTCGTTCACAAAAAGACCACTTTATAAAGAAGTAAAAAAGACTATACTGTGATTAGTTTAGTTTGATTAACACCCAAGATAGGGATTCGGCTTCGGCTCGGATCCCTTTTTTGCGAGCCGAGGTTTTTTGGCCAGACTGGATTAATCCCCGAGGCACCCCAGTCTGGATTTATCTCTGGGGAACCCCAGTCTGGATTTATCTCTGGGGAACCCCAGTCTGGATTTATCTCTGAGGAACCCCAGGAATCCTGATCCAGCAGATGTAAGAGGAGTGTAAACTTTTTTCAGAAATCATTTTTATTTCTGTAGAAAATTCTATATATTTGTATTGTTAATCAATTAAACAAATAAAAATATGTCAGCTTTAAAACCAATTACACACGACGATCTTAAGAACAAACTCCGTTTAGGATCAGTTAAATTCTACTTCCGTAAAACCGGAGGGGATTTAAGAATTGCTTTAGGAACATTAGACCTAGAACGTATACCAAATGGCAACCATCCAAAAGGTGGAAAAATATCAGATGCACAAGTTGCTTATTACGATTTAGAAAAAGGAGCATGGAGATCGGTCTCAAAAACACAAAATGTTTGGATTGATTAAACCTCCATTAAATATGAATTATCTATAGTGGAAAATCAATTAACTGAATGTAAAATAAATAAAAAATAAAATACAATGAATAATCAAATACCAACATTTAATTCTATATTACGATTTTGGAATACAAGAAGATTTATGGATGAAATAAGTACATCATTTAATTTATCCTTATATTTAAGATATTTAGATGTAATAAATAATAAATCTAATAAACTAGATAATGATTGAAATAATAGCAATAGCAATAGTATTATTCCAAATAATAATAATAATAGAATTTGTACTATAAATTATTATTAATGTTAATGATGGGAATTAGCAAAGTAGTATTAGGTCTAAACAAAAATGAAATTAATGAAATACTTGATTCACAAGAATGCTTAAATCAATCTCAAGAATTTCAAAAAATAGAAAAAACAAAAAAATGGGTTAAAGAAAATATAGTTTTAGAATAAAATAAAAACTTTCATTTTTATTATAAGGGGTTATAATAAAATAGGAAGAGGACTTAGGTCCTCTTTTTTTGTGGCCCAAAGTTAGGGTTTGACAAGATAAGATAAACTCCTGGGGCTCCTCAGGAAATTTTCACATCATCCTTATCTATAAAATTTATGGAAGAAATAGATAGAATAAAAAGATAGTGTTGCTAGAATCACAGCTTAAGACCCACTGGGGCTCCGCAGGAAATACAATGTAAGATGTGATTCTCTTACTCTCATGCCCCCTCCGGGGGGACGCGTGCGTACGTATGCACGCGTAGGCACTTTTTTCAGAAATCATTTTTTTATTTGTAGAAAAGTCTATATATTAGCTATGTTAATCAATTAAATAAATATATATGGAAAAGGTAGCAAATGTAATAGCAGTAGTTTGGACAGGTGTTTTAATGTCAATGATAATTATATCATTAGGCTATGCAATAATTCAAGTTGTAACAGGCAATGTACATTCCACAGCAAGTTTTGAATTTTAAATGAAAACAACAATCACAAAAGAAGTCTTAAGAAAAGCCAGAATGGGCTCAGTAAGAGAAGACCAAAAATCACAAGGTTTCTTTGATGGTAGATTTGTAACAAGATGTGAGGAAGATAAAAAGAAATACACAAGAAAAGAGAAACACAAATCTAAATCCTTCTAAACAAAAACAAAATCTTTTAAACCCTAGGTTCGGCCTAGGGTTTTTTTGTGGGCTAAAAATCCCAAGCTATGGTAAATCCTCCGAGGCACCCCAGGAACTTTTCCATATATACAACTTTTATATTTCTCTATTTCTCCCATCCCCAACGATACCTCATAAATTTTTTCTAGAAATTTCCACTTTTTTCCAAGAATCATTTTTTTATGTGGAATATACTACATATATTTGTATAGTTAATCAATTAAACAAAAACAATTATGAAAAAGGAAATGACAGCAGAACAAAAAGCAAAAAAAGCAGCTTACAACAAAGCTTACGCGGCTAAGAAAAAAGCCCAAACTCAAAACTGGTTAGAGTTGGAAAAGTTCGAAATGAGCTTCTCCCACAAAGTCCGGTTGTTCCGCAACCTCAAGTTGGAACTAGAAAACTCCTACTGCGCCTCACCAGGCACCGAACTCAAGTTCGAACGTCTTAAAAACGAAGACAACTTAATAGTCTTTCGGGTTCGCCGCACCGGTCGCCGCACCTTCTTTACAACTTCTGACTTCTTAAAAGCTCCCGCGGAATAACAGGGAGCACAAACAAAACCCCAAGGAGCTTCGGCTCCTTTTTTTGTGACCTAAGGGTTTCTGGATGTTGTAAAGGAAACTTCACGGGGCACCCCAGGAATCTTGATTCAAACCCTAAAAATTATTTGTAGAAAAATCCAGAAATTATTTTTAATTTTGTAGAAAAATCTATATATTTGTATTGTTAATCAATCAAACAAAAACAAAATGAAAGCAGAAACAAAAAAGAAACTGGAGTTTTTAATCTCCATGGGTTTAACCCAAAATGAAATCAACGAACTTTTAGACAGCCAGAACCTACTGGACCAGTCACAAGAGTTTAAGAGAGAGGAAGTTGAGGAGGAAGATAACTAAATCATCTCTTTTAAAAACTCAAAGGAGCTTAGGCTCCTTTTTTTGTGCAGCAAGGTTTACAGTAAACCAGATAAACTTATGTGGAACCCCAGTAGATTTAATAAGAATTAGATATATAGTATAAAAAAGTATAAAAAACAAATTATGAAACATATTAGGATTTACGAATACTATTCTGAATTACCGACTTCATTCAGTGTAGCAGATATCCAAAACATGTCAGAGACGGACTTTTTAACAAACCTTAAAATGTTAAAAGATAAGGGAGACGAAGAGCAGTTTTTTTCGTTATTACAAATTTGGATGAATCACCATAAAGATGCTAAGGACAACCCGGATTTCGTGAATAAATTTGCGGTTGAGCTTGATTTCGATAACCAAGAAGAACGTCTTGAAATAGAAGACCGTTTCTTTTATAATAAAGCATTGCAATTGGACACTCACCGGCGCGGGGGGATGAAACAAGAAATAGAAGAGACAAAAAGAGATATAAAAAAATATGAAGAACTGCTTAGAATGGCTAAAAATAAATTAGATAGATTAAATGTACAGTTTGGGTAGCAACTTTAATGCCTATACATTTTAAGATATGCCCCCTCCGGGGGACGCGTGCGTACGTATGCACGCGTAGGCACTTTTTTCAGAAATCATTTTTTTATTTGTAGAAAATTCCATATATTAGCTGTGTTAATCAATTAAATAAATACAAAATGGAAAAGGCAGCAAATGTAATAGCAACAGTTTGGATAGCAACTTTAATGATAATAACCTTTGTCTCTTTGGCTTATGCCACTTACCAGCTCTGTACAGGTAACGTACACGGCACAGCAAGCTTCGAGTTCTAATGGAAAAGATAGAAGTCACCCTCCAGGAAATAAAGATGGCCACTAGGCCAAACGTTCTACCGCAATCGGAAGAAATATAACAGCGAACCTGTAGGTAAAGAAGAATAGATTACTTTTACAGTCTACCTCTTAGATACGAAACACCTGAGCATCGGACCAATTCGGACACGACTCGGGTTTTTTGTGCGCCAAACCCTAACCCCAGCCCAAACCCCGCGAGGAACCCCAGGAATCTTGATTCAAACCCTAATAAATTTTTTCTAGAAATTTCTACATTTTTCCCAGAAATCATTTTTTATATTGGAATATACTACATATATTTGTATAGTTAATCAATTAAACATAAACAAAAACAAATTATGAAAAACACAGAAAAAAAACCAGTTGCTAAAAAATCTACAAAAACCGCTAAAGTTTCTAAAACCCCTGATTGGATGGCTTTGGATAAGTTTGAAATGAGTTTCACTCACAAAGTTAGACTTTTCAGAAACTTAAAACTTGAAATTTCTAACTCCTACTGTGCAAGCCCAGGCACTGCCCTTAAATTTGAAAAAATCAAAAATGAAGATAATACAATTGTCTTCAGAGTTCGCCGAAACGGAAGAAGAACTTTCTTTACAACTTGTAAAATGCTTCACACCCCTGAAGTGCCGGCCGCTGAATAACAGGGCTTCATAAAACTCAAAAGACCCTTAGGGGTCTTTTTTTGTGGCCAAATTTTAGGACAAATACTAATCCTCCTGCGGCACCCCAGGAAAAGAATCAAAAAGATTCAAGAAATCATTTTTATTTTTGTAGAAAAATCCATATATTTATAGAGTTAATCAATTAAAATCTATCATATGAAAAAGCCACTTATAATCTTCATCACACCAAATGGATTAATGGTTATAGAAGATATCATAGCTAACTAACACAACCACATATCAGAAATCAAAAGGGAGGATTGTATCTTCCCTTTTTTTTGTTTAACAATTTTTAAGAATCTATTAGATAACAGAGGAGGCACCCCCTCTGTCAGCAACCTTGAAATCTTAGCCCACAAAAAAAGCCTAGTTGCCTAGGCTTTCTTGGATGAGAGTATATTATTTTAAAGATTTTTGAGAACTAATCTTTTAAATATCATAATTCATAATATACATAAATTAATGCAACAATTGAAAATACTATAAATAACATGTTTTAGTTTTATTGATTAACTTAGCTAATATATGGTGTTTTCTACTAAAATAAAAATGATTTCTTGAAAATTTATAGAAAAAGATTTGGGTAAAATTGTGTTTCCGTGGGCTCCTCCGCTACAGTAAATCTTCCTATTGTAAACCACTGGGCTAGGCTAGGAAGATAAAGAAGATAGGCCTCCTCTATTATACAAGGACCTTGCGCCCCACTTTTTTTTTACTAACTCTTATCACTCCTTTCTCTGGGGCTCCCTCTGAGGACTAAAGAAAGATAACCAATCAAGATTAAAATCCCTGAGGCACCCTAGCGAAACCCTACATCAACCCAAATTATCAACCCCACAAAAAAGGCCTCTTTAGAAGAGACCCCTTTCGCTCAGTTCTGTAACCAACTAAAAAAAAGATATATGTAAATCTTTTACATAGCTAATATAGAGATATTTCTACAATTAAAAAAATGATTCCTGGGACTAGCTGAAGTTTTTTTAGTGGTCCAAAATGGCTAAAATAAGGGGCCTAAAAAGGAAGGTTTTTAGGGGCCAAAAATGGCCAAAAAAGAGGGCCAAAAAAGAGGGCCAAAAATGGCTAAAATAGGCCCTTTTTGGGCCCTTCTAAAAGTGTGCTATGGCCCCGGGGGATATATGTAATTTTGGCCCCCGGCTTAGGTCTAGCAAAATTTTACGAGCCTCCCAAAATGGCTTTTTCTAGGGTTTACCCCGGACTATCTAGGAGGGTCTTGAATTGGTCTAAGAGAGTTGCCCCTGTACATTACAAAAGGGATATAGGTTTACGCGCGCGAAGGGAGGGGGTAATATCTTTATAAGCATGTACGCGCGCATAGGGTGGGGCTGGGCCCTAAAATTGTGTGTGGTTCCAAAACCAAATTTTTTTTTTCTAGAGAAACTATGGGTTCCTAGGGCTTCGCCTCGTATTATGACATAGAAATAGATCCAAAAAAAGGAGTTAGCAAAATTTTCAAAGATAGAGTTGAGAAAGTGACCGCCGAGCGTTTGAATAGTTTAAATCTTAGAACACATAGTGGATATAACAAGGCATTGCTTTGGATATTACAGAATCTTTTGTAGGATCATCCGTAAAATAAAGATTGATTCACTATACCTTGCTCTCCGGGCCTTAGATTTTTCTACTGATCTTAGGAAAGGCCCTTGGGGCCTTGAGCCTAGGAATTCATAGATTTAATCTTGGATATATAATATATGAAACACATTAGACTATTTGAGAACTTTGGAGCTGAGTATCCTTTTTCTATAACTGTAGAACCGACTGAAGAATTTAAAAGATCTCTTCTGGATATAAAAAATTCTGAGGGAAAGCCTACGTATCTGTTAGGTAACGAATTCCGATTGGTTAGAAATATACAGGACCGATACAATCTTGTTAGGATTGCTACAACTCCATTTGAGCTAACTAGGAATGAGTTTGATGGTAAATCATTTTTTGGTAAGCAGGATGATTATTGGCTGTCTTACAATCCTAAAAATTCTGGGATTTATGTACACACATCAAGAATATTCGGAACTGAATTTAGTTTTGAAAGGGACATGGAATTAACTAATATAGATAGAAGATATGCAGCGAGTGAAGATTATAGAAGAGTTGGTCTATTATGGATTGGTGGATATTATTGTAAATTCGAAAACGGATTTGAAGTGGGTATGGTAGACAGTCGTGGTTATTTTAGAATAACTGAAGTGGAGCGTTTTAGTTAATATCTTATTATGATCTTTGTTAATGTATACGAGTACTCTTCAACATCTCATGGTGATTATATAGTGTATAGATTTTACTCTGGTGACACCGAGGATTCTGTGAAACGTATGATTATAGAGCATATCATTGATTATTGGGATGGTGCCGCCGATGAAGTTGTAGATGCTTTGAAAGAATTGAAAACATCTTTGAGTTTTAAGGAGATTGCAAGAAAGATAAATGATATCATTAATGATCTAGTTATTAGTGACAATGAACAATTACAGGAATATGATTTAATAATAGGAGATCCCACTTCTGATATTTTATATGGTTTAGATTTTTATGATGACTATAAGAGTGTAGATGATAATGATAATTATCAGGGTGTTGATTTTTATTTCTATGGTGGATATGCTATTAAGGTACAGAAGCTATTTCCTTATGCCTATGATCTCATGAAAAATTATGGTGTTGTTATAGAAAATAAAATCTTTGACAAGATGGTCAAGGAGCTGCTTTAATATATAATAAATTCTATGAAACACATTAGACTTTTTGAATCATTTGATCTTTATGAATCAAGATCTGGTTACTTGAATTGGAAGCTAGAAGGGGGAATTGATGATCTTGCTATAACTTTAAAAAAGAAAAGAGACTTCGAAAGAAGTACGAGATCGACTCTATCTGGTATTCCTGGTATAGCCTCATTAGGATCTTTCAGAATAATTTCCCCTTTTTATATTAGAAACGTATATGATTTCAATAAGTTTATGGAGGTGTTTGATATTCTAGGTGAATCTCCTAAAGGTGTATTTGATTTATCTATTGATGCGGATGCTAACTATCTAAAATCTCTTAAGGGTGCTCCCGAAGGATTCTATGTTCTTCGTAACAGTGACTTAATTAATCAAAAAATTCTTGATAAGATTGTACAGGCTTCACCTGAAGCCATATTTATTAAAGCTGAGGAAATTCCTCTATCTTCTTATCAATTAAAGGATGCTTTAGAATATTCTAGAGGTGGTTCCCGTGTGTATATTCAATCCGATCCTGACTTTTTTATATTCGTATAATTATAAATCATTTTTTTTATTTTATTTAAATTTCTATCTTTGTAAAAAACAGAGATATGCCTTTAAATTATGATCTTAGCAAAATAAAAAGCTATAATAGATTTTTTGAAAAATCTATTGAGCCTGACAATTTTAAAATGAAAGATATACCAAGAGCTATTATACTTAGCACTATTAATGTGGGTATGAGGGAAATCACCAAGGATAATTATCGAAAATTCTACAATCGACTTAGTCTTCTTGAAAATGTTTACGGGAATTTTTTCTATGTAAGGAAAAGAGGTAAAATGATTCCTTGTCCTATAAAATTAGAAGAGGTGGAGAGAATGATAGGACTGAAGACTAATGCTTCTGAAATTTCTAGAACTAAGTTCTTAAGTAGAATTGATAAGGATAAATTTTAAGAATTTTTTTAAGGATGAAGGATTTCTAACATAGCAAAAAAATAATTATAGAAAAGAGAGATGCAAAGGTGCTTATTGATTTCAACATCTTTTGATAATCCAATGAAAGTAATGATGATCCATCTATTAGAAACTCCATATAATCATCAGTAGGTTTAAGGCCCTCAACTATATAATCTGCCTGAGCTATGTATGTTATACATTCGATTTTTTTACCATCAGAGATAACATTAATCTTTTCTCTTCTATAATGTAAAGGAGCTCCCTCGAATTTATCTAGTTTTTCAAGGTGCGATTCACTTATTTCAAAGATTATTCCTTCTACTGCATCTCCTTCGCTTTCTTCTATATTTGCAAAGGACCAATCCCCTTTGGAAGATTTTTTATTAAATTTTAATATGTAATTATTAAGAATACCGTGCGATCTAGAAAGGGGGGTTACACCTCTTTTTATCATTCTAGAAACGCTCATATTAGATCCGTATGCAAAGTATTTTATAATCATTAAATCTTTAGCATATCACAAGCAATTTTAAATTTATCATTGTAATGAGATAGGAATTCTTTCAATGATAAATTACCTAATCCTGGTATATCTGATCCCTCCTTAATTTCGTCATAATTTTCATATGCCTCCGCCCAAAAAGATGGAAGTTGCTCAAATGATTCCATTTCCCATTGATTTTCTAATGGTGGATTATTAATTAGTTCTTCTGATGCTAATAATGGATCAAAATCTCTCATCCATGGAATTATTTCGTTTAATATACTATGTCTATGGTATAGATTACCAGCCTGCCAAGCTTCTGTCTCCTGCTGGCAAGAAAGGTATATTGCAAACATCAGACGTTCCCATATAGCAGTTTTAGAAAATTTTCTAAGATCCCTTGTTGCATCTGTAATAAACATTAGATCTCCTTCTTTATTGGTTAACCATTGTATTGCGTGAACTAATTCATGAGCTAATGATCCTTTATCTTTCATAGAGCCTGTATACTCATTCATCTGTATTATAATTCTGTATTATAATATTATCCCTAGTAGATGATAAAATATCAAAGTGTGCTTCTGCTGTCCTTATTCCTTTAGTATCTATAAATAATTTTGTTGTTGGATCGATTATTTCCCTTGATACTTTCCATATAGGAAGGGATCCTAGGAGCTCGTCACATATCTCAATTAGCATCATCTTGTTGATTTGTGATTCGTAAAGTGAATATGGTTTTATATAGATCATAATGATTTCAATCTGTCTATCGGAAAATTATCAACGGAATATTTAGTTACAATCGCATGAGAATTAGGATCTCTTAATCCTTTCGTTGCGTCATTGTATATTTCGGTGATGTCATTTGTTTTTGTGATAATCATTCCTGCTTCTTGTGCTTTTTTCATTATGAAATGTCCATATATTCGTGATCTTCTATCGTCACCCCCAGACTCTGACTTTGCAACAACTATAATGGAAACGAGATTGCCTCCTTTACTTCTTTCTTTAGCCCATTCTTTTACTGCCCACCATATACTTCCCATAACATCTTGCATATTATTTCTTCCTGTGAGGTCATCTGTATATGGATCTTCTGAAGTTTCTGCTTTAGATGAGAAATGTATTTCAAGAGTTACTGTGTTGTCCTCCCATCTTCTAACTAGAATAAAAACACGGTATAGGTAGCCGTCTATCTCAAATTCATATGTTATATCCTCATCCCTTGCAGGAATCTTGTTTATAACTTTGATGTCTGGGATTGTGTCCCACATCTCATTGAGAAATTGACGGTATTTAAGTAAGGAACTCATTCAATTTATATATCCTTATTTTATGGGTCATGATTGTTTAGAATTCCTATTATTATAGTTTTGAGCGTACTTATCTAATTCTTTAGGATTAGATTTTAAATATTGTACCTCCTTAGATGTTAATGGATAGATCTCCTTTATTAATTCCCCCATTTTTTTAGTAAGAGCCGGAGTGAAATCTTTTTGTGTTCTATATGGAGAAAAATAATCTATGAATCCTAGTAATTTTGCGGGGTGTTCTTTAGGATCTGTAGAAATACTAGGATCTGATATTTTTCTAGTAAGTATGAAAGTTCCATATCCTTCTCTTCCACCGTCTAGGGGGTTTGTGTTTCCCTCTATTCCTGTCCATGTTCCTGCTGATTTATCTACCGAAAGAACTATTCCCGTGTGCCCCTTTCCTGGATATGCTCCTTTTTTATCCCTGTTTAGATAGCAAAAGACCATGCCCGGTAATATTTTATTTGTGTCCATTCCTTCTGTATAGACTAATTTTTTACCTTTGGTTGTTTCCCAGTGATATTTAACCGCTGCGCTGCTTGGTATTTTACTAAGCTCCTCGGGTTCAAACTTTGTTTTAGATAGAGCACCTTTAACGAAGCCAACGCACCAAGGATTTCCCGGGGTTACATTTACTCCTTTTAGTAGGGTTTCGACTTCTGGTCCCTTATTGCTTCCCCTTGGCTTTTCCTCTGCTATAGAAGATTTAATTGCAGAATAAAAACTATCTATTAGATTTTCATTTTCTTGCGAGGTGTTTACAGACTCTCGAAGACTACTTTTTTGTAGATTATTATTTTTAAAATTCTCGAAAAATAATATATGCTTCATTTATTATTTATCCTTTAGTTTTTGTGTTTTTCTTTTGGATGCTTTACACTTAGATACCGCGTAATCGTGTGCTCTCTTAAGCCTACTTTTAGTGTCTGGATCTTTTGCTCTTCTCACAGCAACACGCAGTCTTTGTTCTATGAGATTTAGTATTTGCGACTGTCTTTGATGCGATTTGGATTTAAAAGCTTTACTGTTAACTGTTGCTTGTACGTCTTCCTTTGTACGAAATTTAACAGGAACGGTGTCACTAGGATTCTCATCTGTGTATAGTCTTCTCCCTGATCCTTTAGGTTTTTTTCCTGTGCCTTTTCTTGGATCATTTCCTTCGTTGATAAAATCATTAAAGTTTGACAGATGCCTCATGTGGTATATATTAAAAAAAGAATATATAAAGCATGATACAACACTACGAAGAATTTATAGCAGAAAAGAAAAATCCATGCTGGCCTGGTTACAAGCAGATAGGCACAAAAAAGAAGAATGGTAGGATGGTTCCTAATTGTGTAAAGGAAAGTGAACTTTCTGGTTACTCGCAAGATTCCTATATAAACGAGGAAAGCGAATCCCACCAAGAATTTGCAGAGAATAGATTAGCGGGAGCAACAAAAATATCCAAAGCGGCAAAGGAGAAGGGTGGCGATGCTCTACTAACATACCATCATTTTCACGTGAAACTTCCATATTATCAAAAAGCCGTTGATGGTAAATTAGAGATGGAAGAACTTAAGGGTGAATATGATAAATTACTAACGGATCTTTATGAAGCCACTAGAAATTCTATGAATATCACGCAGGTAAAATTCCAAGAGCTTGTTGGAAAGATAGAAGTTGTGGGTGAGCTTTTAATTGAAAACAATAAATAAATGGCATTTTGAAATATATTAAACTATTCGAGTCTTTCCTTAACGACTAGTAAGGAAAGAAGAAAAATATAGAACAATGGCTATGAATATGCTTAAATCTAGCCAGAATAGATATAACTCACTAAAAAGCGGGGTTGAGTGGATGGTTTATGGTAATTCACCAGAACAAAAATTCGATTTTGAAATGAATAAGATTGAGGATTATTCTAAGTTCTTTATAGACACGATGAAAAATTCAGGAATAGCTAATCACATAATTTACAATAAGGATAAGTCCTCCAATTTGTTAGTTGATGAAATAAAAAAATTATTAAAATAGAATGAGGCATTTAAAATTATTTGAATCCTTTATAGCTAAGAAAAATCCTAACTATAAAAAACCTGAGTATGAATTTAAAGAGTTCTATAGGGCTTTTAAATCTTATCCAGAGTTAAGAGAGCTTCTCCCCTCGGAGATAGACCAAGATATATTTGATATTAGAGAAGATGGATTTGGTGGAGAGCCAAAATGGTTAGAAAACCACGTGGATCCGCCTAGCAAACCGGGCGAAATAACAACTGATGAACTCTTAGATATAGCTGAGGAAAGAGATCCAAGATTTGTTCCTTTTATTCTTTGGTGTCGTGAATTATTTGAATGTGGGGAAATGGAAAAGATTCCTCTTGATTATCTAAGGAGAGGATTAGCTACTACATTTAAAAATCATGATTGGGATATTTTAGAGAAAGATCCGGATTATTTAGGTAAATGTGAGAGCGAATACAATAAAGCAATCGAAGCAGGATTAGACGACTATACCCTTGGTAATACATTAGGGCTTGTAAAAAAATATCCAGACATTGCTATAAACATGGCTCAATTCTGGGCGACTTACATAAAAGGATCCATAGCACACTTTAACCGTGTTGAAGCCAGTGGAGGACAATTACCATGCACTCAGTTTATATTGTATAATGGCAATTATTATACAATAGGTGGTAGAAGAAGAATGTTCTGGCACTTCTATAATCACGTTGATCCTACAGTATGGATAATGGAACAATAAGCGTATGTATTTATTAGAAGCTTCTCATTTTGATACCACTTATGGAAGGTCTAGTTATGGTTATTATCTTATCGGATACAAGAGCGACGAGGAATGTAGAAAAAAATAGAGGATATTCTTTTCGATTTAGAATTTGAAAGAGAACACGCTCGTATGATTATAGATGGGATACCTGATGTTTCTTTTGTTCAACAGGGTGAGGATGATCATTATGAGGTTAACAAGATTGGAAGAATAAATTCTCCTTGTGAGTTCTATAAAACTATAACAGATAGCTATTATAGATTTAAGAGTTATATGGACGATGACACTAACACTGAATATGATGAGTCTCACAGAAAAGTTTGTAACGGTAATAAGCAAATATTTTATTTTAGGATATATAAAAAATATTAGATAAAAAATGATAAACCTTAGATCTTTTGAAGAAATAAACGAGCATCTTGGAGGCAGGGACATGAGCAGCATCGATAGAATGAAAGCTAAATATCCTAAAGGCATAGAAATACCACAGAGTATTACAGCAAAGGGAACAGGAGCTTTTGAAATTGGCGTAGACTCATTAGATCCTAAATCTAAAAAATTCTTAGATATAGCCCAATTAATTAATGATCTACTTCAAAACTCTAAAGGAACTGTTAACGTTACTGTTAGTGCTGGAGCTTCTGCAGTAGGTCAGGGAAGATATGATAATCAGGGTCTTGCTGAAAGAAGAAGAGATAACACTATAAAAGCTCTTAAAAACTATCCATTCATTGACATAAGCAGAATTAAATTTACCTCCGGTAAGGCGATTGTTGGTAAATCTACAGTCAAAGGCTCAAAAGAGTCAGAGGCTGAACAATTTGTTAGTGTTGATATTTCAGGAACTGGAGGCTTAAATGTTCCAGTGGCTGGAGTAGAGGGAGATAACACTAACGTTTATCGGCCTGAGCTTTTTAAAAATTATTTAGATAAGGATGATAACATACCGTTAGATATAAAAAGAATCTGTATCCAATTACCTAAGCCTTATGTCGAAAAATTTGTTAAAATGTTAGGGGAATTTAGAAAGGAGAATAATTTGAAGACAATACCTTACGGAATCTATGACATCCTTCCTAAAAAAAAATAATGGTGATTTCCTTAAAAAAAATAGGGACAATTTAAAAATAGATGAGGGTACTTCATTTGAAGCTATAAGACTTGCTTATAAAAGAGCTAAGGAAATTGCTTATAACGTTTTCAATGCCTTTAAAACTGAGGGAAGAGAAACCACAGAGATGATGAGGGTTTTCAATTATCATCTAAGAAAAAAACTCAGACTAGATACCAGAGGAGATCAACCAACAGAGGATGAATTTAAAAATGCACTGGAACAATTAAAAGAAATTCCTAAGCTGGCCCCTTATGCTATTATTTTATTGACTTCTCCTATACCTTTTTCTTCTACTATGTACACAGGTTTAGGTGTATATCTAAGAAAAATTTCTGGGGGATATATTAATTTATTACCTGATTCATTTAATGATATTTTCAAAAAGAATGAAATCGCTGGGCTGGAAGAAAAACACAATCATGGGAATATTATTAAGTACTCTAAATTTCAGGACGATTTTTTTGTTTATGAATCTATGATTAATGAAATAGGTGAAGCAAACATAGAACATCTTCCATGGAACGTTGTATATAGTAATAAAAAAGAAGCTCTCTATAGTTTCTATTTTGGGACAGAACTTTACGAAGTACATATAGAAAGAAAATCTTTAGAAAACATAACCATGTATTTCTCGTGCGACGGTAATCGTGACGATATTACTAATGCTAGACATCCATTTACAATAATGGGAACTATTATCGGGATTCTAAAAGATTATCTTAGTAATAATCCAGAGGTTAAAAATTTTTCTTTTGTCCTTAGTATATTTTATGAGGATAATAGAAGAAGACTTAATCTTTACAAAGCCTATATAGTGAAGAACTTTCCCGACGCAAGAATAACGACAGAGAATTTGTCTAGGGGATATATCGGGGTTCATGTTAGAATAAAGTAATGACAGTGAAGAGGCCATTAAATATTGGGGCTTTCGAGGTTTTACTTAAGGTAAAACAATACGAAAATTATCTGGAATTTCTTGATGATTATTCTAGAGATACACCTAATAGCGAAGGGGTAAGAATAGATGACTGGACTAATGAAAGTTCTGTATTTTTTTTAGTTAGATCGTTATGAAAAAAGATCCTAGATAATTTAATTTTTATGAAGGAGCTGATAATGTTTAAAACCGACAAAGAGGATTATCAGAAATTTATAATCAACTTTGGTATAATCCCTACACTTATACTACTTCAGAAATTTGAAACCCTAGAACTTTATGAGGAATGCGCAAAAATTCTAGAAGCTATAAATGCTATAAATAAAAAAGCATTAATCTACAAACAAACAAAGCTAATAGACGATCTGATAAGTGAGGTGGTGGACGATTACAGAAAAATGGGAATGGAAGATATGGATAAAGAAAAATTAATGACCAGATCTGAACGTTACGCCTCTATGTTTATATCTAATAACTCCTTTATGATTTTTAAATCTAAATAGATCCTCTTTTTATAGACAGATACCCATCCTCGTGATATTCAGCACCTATACTTTTCCAAAAATCCATACTCTCCTGTGTGGGCATTGCTAGGAAGTAGTTTACACTGGGAAATTTATCAAACAATCTTCTTATTGCTAGTCTACCTATTCCTTTTCCCTGAAATTCCTCGTATACATGAATCTCTGTAATCTCTCCCTCATCATATCTAAGATTTTCTTTATAAAATCCCACGTCTAATGTTCCTATCTTCTTATTATTTAGGTATATTTCGAATGATTTATAAAGCGGTTCTTCCTCCATTAAAACTAGATCTACTTGTGCCAGATCCATATAGTGTTCTTCAAAGAGTTTAATGTATATCATTGAGATATATATTTTTTATCCAATAAATAATCGTCCCGAGTATGAGTATCCATGAAGATTTTTTTTACGAGGTATACCAAGAGATAAGTAATAAGGGGATTGCCGATGATTTCTATAAACAGCTTGACAAGATGAAATTCCAGGATCATCATAAATATAAAACAGTAAAAGAATCATGGGAATATGCGCACAAAAAACTCACTATTTTAAAACCACAGGATTCAAATTCTAAAAACGTCATTTAACCATTCAGGAACTTCTGGTATTTCTTCTAGAGAAGATATGGTAAATGGTGTGTTCTTGCCCCATTGATACTCCCATTTTTTGAATTTAGAAGGCGTTGTAAAGGCTTTACCGGAGTTTAGAATATCAAACCTTATGTCACCATCTGAAAGTCCTTTAAAACTCTTTATACGAGATATCTCTTTCCTCCTAAAATACACATGAATGCCCCTCATGCTTTTTTCCCAGAATAAAGAATCCAGATCTATTTTGTTTAATTCCAATCTTCTTTTGAATTCCTCCACTGAATTTTTTGTTCCCTCTATATCAAGACAAGATATACCAGAATCTCCCAGATCTATTCCAATAAAATTATAATTAGTCCATAAGGGATTAATAGGATCTTCTATATCAACTTTGAGTAATCCTTTGGTTTGTTTGATATTTCCTATTTTTCCTGTGCAATTTGTAAGGTGTGTTTTAACACCTAGAATCTGCCATCTTAAAATAAAATCTATAATCATAGCATATATAATATTATATTTATAAAATGGAAAAAAGAATAAAGAGTTTCACACAATTTTTTGAAAGCACCTCTTCTGGAAATAATCAAAGCTATACATATTCTATATTTATAGAAGCAGCTGAGGATTATGGATACCCGATTTTTGTTTTAAGGGAGAGTGGAGATCTTTTCGACGTCGACGGGAATCTTCTTGATGCTACCGATATAGATGATTTATTTGATGAGTACATGGATGCTCCATATGGTCCTATGAGCGGACCGGACAGTTTTGAAAATCTTGTTAGCGCAGTTGAAGAGTATTTAGATGATAGATCTGAAGAAAATTTAGAATCTATAGATTCTTGGCTAGACAATTTAGGTATACATGGGATTGATCCAGAAAAACTAGCGGATTCGTATGATGGGGACAACTCATATTGGAATGAAACAGTATCTAAGTTTCAATCAAATATGAAAATTCAATTTGATGGTGATTATTTTGGGGAATTCGGAAAAAAAGCATGGAATTTTTTAGTTCTTTCTTCAGAAAGTCCAGATCCCGAACTTTATGGGAATGATGTTATACATAACACTTCTCCATGCTTCGATGATTTCTTCGATGAGTGTCCTTTTAATTTGTGTTATAATAACGATTCAGATATTTTGTATACATGGTCAGATGCAGGAAATCATAAATATGAATTCTTAGAGACAGGGTTAATGAAGCAGGATCTACAATTACCAATTATTGATGTCCTATTAAAGATATTAAATAGTGATAGAACTGAGATAATTACTCAATTAATTAAAAATTTCTTTTTAAAACAAACGGCAAGCCAATTATACAAGGAGATAATACAAAGATTACAAGAAGAAGGAAACTCTAAAATAATTAGCACAATAAAGGGAGCGAGAATGCTGGGAAGATTCGGTGTTATTTAAAAAATAAAATGAATTAATGAAACATATTAAACTTTTTGAAAACTTTGATCCTATAAATGAATCCGACTTTGTTGTTGATAACTATAAAATGAGTGCAACAAAAGACGGTGAGATACAAGTAGTGGACACTGCTGCTAATAAAACTTATGTTTACGTTGTTAGTGCAGGTGTAGTTGGGATAAAAGTTAAGGATTTCCCAGGGGGTAATTCTATTCTAGTTAGTGCTTTAGGTAAAAGCATAACTAGTCCTCTTTCTAAAGAAGGGACAACAATTAAATCCATCAAGGAAAATTTAGGGAAGTCTAAAATAAAGTTCGAGCTTCCTGGTGCATCACTCACGCTGACATGTAAAACCGGATGTGAAAAATCTGCAGATAATGTTGCTAACATAAAAGTTACTGCAGAAGAAATGGATATAGATTTGAGTGATGTACTTGATTCAGCAAAAGAAGCAGGGCACAATGTCATGAAAGCGGTAGAGGGAGGAGCAGATAAATTAAAATCGCTCCTTAAATGGTAAAATTGTTTTTTTCATTTTAGTTTAATTTCTACATTTGTAAAAATAAATTAAGTGAGAAAAATGAAATTACATCTGATAACCATTCTTGTAGTAGCAACAGTGCTTTCAATTTTGTACTTTTTGTTAATAAGTCCAACTATAATGTCTTTTATTCTTTTGGTAGGCATAATATCATTAGGCACGTGGGCTTTGATTAAATTTTATAAATTTGTCTACGCGACAGTTAAAAATCTAGTTGGAAATGAATAAAGATAAAGCATTTGGCAAACTTATTACCTCAGATGGGATCGTTAAGGATTTGCAATTTTCTAAAAAAATAGTCACACTAAAAGAAATGCAGGATTGTGTTGGCGGATACATTGAATTCGTTTGGCTTAAGGATAATAAAATTCTCGTAGTTAATGAGGATGGAAAAATAACAGGATTACCAGATAATCTTACTGCCACTAAGTTAATAAGAGAACAGGGTATAAGCGACCACATAGTAGGCGATGCTCTTTTAATAGATCTTAAATACGTAGATTAATGCACAAGAAGGAAAAAAACAAACAATCTAATTCTTTTTACGCGTACAACAATTTAAAAAGACGAGTGATGGAAAATCCTAATCCAGAAGAAAAAGATTGGATAAGACTAAAATATGAGGATAAAATGGATTGGATTAACAAACACGGAAAGATCCTAGAGTTCTAGATTATCTTAATTCGTAGTAATCTATCCCTCTTGTTATTACACCATATAAATGTCCATCAATAATAAAATTATAAGCTCTTCCTATTATAGATTCGGGAAGTCTTGAAAGATCTCTTTTAGAGACAAGAACCGCTATAGGCTTTTCCCTCACGTATCCACTAGGACTCATTACTATCTCTCTATTTAATATTTTAGAAAATTGATTAACGGAAGCCATCGAAACAGATCCTGGATATTTCCATTCCTCTTGGGATATTAGATAAGGATCAATTGAATCATCAATAGCAAAAATAAAAGGAGTTTTACCGGTTTTTGTAATCATGTATTCTAGCTCGTTTCTTGATATAGGCGAAGGTTCGTTAGAGAAGTAATTTTCAAATAGTATTAAGTATTTCATATTATTTTTCCCAGTTTATTGAATTAAGAATTTTATTTTTAATTAGGTATTCTTTATACATTTCTTTTACTTTTTTCTCCGGTATCCCTCTTTCGTTAGAAATTTTTCTAATAGCAACAGGCTGAGAAGCATGTATATATCTATATTTTTGAATTTGTAATTTAATTAGATTGATTATATTAAAAACACTAGCTCCTATTTCTAATCTTTGTTTTTCTGTTAATTTGTATTTTTCCTGAGATATTTCCTTGTTGAACGTGTACAAAACATAACCTATTATATTATTGGTTATTCTTCTTTTAATCAATTCACTATTAATATCAGGAAGTATCTCCTTAAGAGCATCTTCCGCTTTTCTAATAGCCTTACGTTTATTGTAATTATCTATTATGTTATTAAATATATTGCTAGACAATAAAACCTCCTGAGTTTTATTGGAAGTGATATCTATTATTCCTGCAAGGATTTCAACTATTTTATTCGATATATTTGCAAAATCTACAAAATGCTGGGTATTATCATCTATTATGATCATTTTTCCGGTATCTCCGTTTTCGTCACCAAATACACAATCTACTACAGCATCGACAAATTCCTCTTTTGCTGTATTATATTTGGGTCTAAGGATAGATCTTACACTTCCTCTAATACCCGTAGTTTTTATATTAAATGATGGGTTAACCTCGCCAGCTTCTATTCTTTCTCTAAGAGTTCTTGCTATTCTTCTTGCCCAAGATTTAACAAGTGGTTCTGTAGTAGAAAATCCAGGAATTGGATTTTTTTCATCGTCAAATCTTTCTATTGACATTTCTCTTTCTATAGCTCTTTTTAAGGCTTCTTCGTCTATTGCATCTTCTGCCTTGAAGTAATCTATCTTAGTTAGATCTATAATTTTAGCATCAGGGTATAGATTAGTTAAAGAATCACTCATAGTTTTTACTAGACCTTGTGAAGATCCAACAGTAACTATATAGTTTATATTTTTTGATCCCAGATTTTTAATTGCTGTCCCTTCTATGAATCCTTCAAGTGTTTCTCCTGGAGCCATTGAAAAAACGTCAGGATTTGCTATTTTAAGATTATCCATAATGAATTTCTTAGCTCTTTGTGATTCAGGATCTACATCTGCTCCTTTTTTCCCTGAATATGGAGTCTTTGTATTTAATCCATAATAAACTTTAATACCTCCTATACCAGCTTCTCTAAAATTATCACCATTTAGATACGGGGTTTTTAATAATTCGTTTGGATTATTTGGATCGTTTTTTAAAGAAAGAAAAACTTTTACATTTCTCTCATCCCCCTCATCCCCCTCATACCAAGCACCCTCGTTTATAAACTGTAGGAAATTTTTAAGATGATTCATCGGAATCTTTTTTTTATTTACTTTATAATCTCTACCTTTACAAAAAATAGAATATGACTTATATATCCTTTACTAAAGTAGATCTACCTTATGGATGGCTAGGAAACATGTCTCCTTATCCAGTAAATTACGAGGGTAAGATCTGGAGGACAACAGAAGCTCTCTTTCAGGCTCTTCGGTTCAACGACGATTCTATAAAAGAAGCTATAAGAAACGAGAAAAGTCCAATGGGGGCTAAATTAAAAGCTAAGTCTCTTATGAAATTAGATCCATCTAAGGTTTGCGTTTCCCCTCTTTCTGATACTGATTTGGAAAATATGAGAATGTGTATTAGACTTAAATTGGAACAGCACCCACATTTACTTAGCGAGTTATTAAAGACTGGAGGCTCCAAAATATACGAGGATGTTACTTCACGTGGTAAAAGAGGTAGTAATCTATTCTGGGGAGCTCTAATGGAGAATGGGGCATGGATAGGAGAAAATCATTTGGGAAAAATATGGGAGGATATTAGAGAATCTTACAGATAATTTTCTCCTTCGTATTTTTATTTTTGTGTTTATTTTTGTATTATAATTAAAATCGATAAAAAGTTCAATTATGGCTGTTAAAATGGAATCAGCAGATTTGCTGAAAGAGTACTTTAATGGGGTTCTAAGTAGAGCCGATCATCACGCTCAGGGCGTGCAAGAAATTTCACTAGCTCTATTAGGTGCTGTCATCTGGAAAGCTGATGGCGACATAGAAGTTAAGTCCGTTAAAAACGAGGGAATGGGTAATATCCTTTGGTTCAACACTAGCGGTAGTAGGTATGCAATGTACTACAATCATGCTACTGTTAAGATAGAACTTCGTGAGAGAACTATGAATGGTGACACCCTCCATGAGTTCGACAACACTACGCCTATTTCTGAGGTGTTTACTGTTTTTAAGGATCTATAAAGATCTATATTTAGATGCTGGTGAGTGCTTAATACTCAAAAGAATTTAAAAATTAAATATAGAAAAAATATTATGGAATTAACAAAAGAAGAAAAACAAGTTATTAAGAATCATTACGATTTCTACATAAAAGAAAGGGATCCTTCTTTTGAGCATATACTCGAGATGTCCATCAATTATATAATATTGGAAGGTGTTATTGATTTAACTGAAGATGAGGATGGATCTTGTGAGGAAGCATTAATTGCAGAATCAAGAATCTATTTGGAATCTTTAATGAATTAAAAAATAGGGAGGGATTAATAAAAATAATCCTAATGTATGTTTAACTTAAATTGTTCTAAAAGTGGATAAGATTTTTTTGCCAGATAATCTGATTGATATGGTTTCTAAACAAAGAGATTCATTTTCACATCTTATGGATTTAAGAGAAAAGGGAATTGATATCTACAAAAGATACGATTCTAGAGAAAAATTTAGAAGTGGTGTTTCTTGGCATGTTCCAACTCAATCTCTTATAGATTTACTTAAATTCCATTCTCCTTTAGTTTCTGTGGGGAGTGGATTTGCATACACAGAAAGTATAGCCAAAGAACAAGGAGCAGATATTATAGCAACGGATTTAAAACCGAACAAAGAAAATGCGTGGTGTAAAGATGGTGAGTTCTTTTGTGATGTCGAAGAAATGGATGCAGTTTCTGCGGTCAATAAATATAAGGATAGAAATGTATTTATAGCTTGGCCTCCTTATAATACAGACATGGCTTATAATGTAGCTTTAAATATGATGATCGGATCCGTCTTGATATATGTCGGGGAAGGATGGGGAGGATGCAACGGAGACGACGAATTTTTCCAATATCTTAGCGATCAATTTGAAGAGATTGACGATTTAGCAATTCCTAGATGGTTTGGTCTGAATGATTATTGTTTAGTTTACCGAAAAAAAGACAAAAAATAAAGAAATCATTTTTTTACAAAGATCCAATATTCTAACTTAGCAGACAATTTAAATTAAAAATATAAAGAATGAGACAACTTAAGATCACATCGAGTATTACAAATAGGGAAGATAAAGCTTTAGAAAAATATTTACAAGATATTTCCAAGGAGGAAATGATTACTGTCGATGAGGAAACACATTTAACCAGGAGAATAAAAGAGGGCGACCAGAAGGCTTTAGATAAAATGGTTAGAGCAAACTTAAGATTCGTTGTGTCAGTTGCCAAGCAATATCAACACCAAGGTCTTCCCTTGGTTGATCTAATAAACGAGGGAAATGTCGGACTGATAAAAGCTGCTAAAAAATTTGATGAGACAAGGGGATTTAAGTTTATATCGTATGCTGTTTGGTGGATTAGACAAGCAATAATGGAAGCTCTTTCAGAGAAAGCGAGGGTTATAAGAATACCTTTAAATCAAGTTGGTGTTTTAAGTAAAATAAACAAGGCACATGCTAGATTAGAGCAGGATCTAGGTAGAGCTCCATCCTCTGAAGAGATAGCAGATGAACTGGATCTCACAGAACAGAAAGTCAAAGACACTTTAAGCAGTTCGAGAAATCATGTATCCTATGACGCTCCCATGGGAGGGGACGATGAAAACTCCTCAATGATAGAAGTACTAAGCAACGATTTCCCCTCGACAGATTCTATAATGATAGAGGAATCCTTAAGAGTTGACATTGAAAGAAGCCTCTCCACCTTAGATACTAAATGTAGAGAGATAATAAAATTAAACTACGGAATAGGATACACCCATTCTAAATCACTAGATGAGATCGGAGAAAAATACTCTCTGACTAAGGAAAGAGTAAGACAGATCAGAGAAAAGGGCCTTAGAAAGCTAAGGGTTGAGTCTAGAAGCAAAATACTAAAACAACATCTCTAGGATAAATAATATATGAAAGATTTTTTAAAATATCTAGTGGTGTGGATAAGCGAGAACTTATCCATTCCTTTTTGGATAGTAGGTCATATACATCTTACCATGAACATTTACGAGGATCTCTATGAGGTCCTTTGTTCTTTAGGTATGAATATTATTGTTGGTATTGGGTTTTACCTATCTTATAAACAATTGAAAAAGAATAAAGATATATAGAAAGAAAGAGTAAATGTGAATTACGTAGAAACTTTTGAATCTTTTTATAACTTTGCTCCTAATAATAAAGGTGTTAACATTAACGAATTATTTTCTTTAAATCAGAGCTGTGTGCCTAAATATACATGCGAAGAATTCAAGAATTTATTTTCTTCCTATTTAAACGAGGCAGAAGAATATATGGATGATGATTCTTTAAATGAAGCTCATGCACACTACGAAATTTCAATGCTTTCTGAAGCTAGATCTTCGTGGGGAGAAACCGAAGGAGATATTCATTATATAGACGCAGAAACTCACGTTATACTAGTTAAAAACTCCGAGGCTTTTATTATAGAAAAGAAAACTTTAGACTATGTACAGAATAACAATCTTAATGAGTTTAAAATGTTTTCGTTTAGTGATATTAAAAAAACATATCACAAATTAAAGAATAAAGCTGTTGATTATTCTATTGCTAAGTCTTGGGATAAAATGTCAAATGGTGCTAAAAAAGCATGGGAATGGATGAAAACCGCAGTATCGGCCAGCGCTAAATTTTTAGGAGATAACTTAGAAACAATAACGATTGTTCTTACTATACTTGGTGCAGTTTTAGGAATAGCGGGGGGAATTTCAACAGCAGTAGGAATAGGACCTATACTTACAGCAATTGCTGGGGGTATTATGGCTTTAAATGGTGGTATACACATATATGAAGGATTCCATAAAATCCATCACGCAACTGAGATATGTAAGAATATACCGATAGATCCTATTACTAAATTTTCTGCAGGTATGGCTAAAGCTGGTCCTGATCTTTTCCTAGGATTATTATTTCTTCCTCTTGGATTTTATGATATAAGCCACGGATTAACAGAAGCACTAGCAAATCCAGCAGCAGGATCTATTTCTGCAGCAGTTAAGGGAACCGCTAAAAGTGCTGCAAAATCTTGGTTAGGGAATATAGGTCACACTATAGAAAAAGTATTAGGCGGATTTCTTAAAAAATTATTTACTAATCCTAAAGTTGGCGCAGCAGTTGGATCGGGTGTAATCGGAGGAATTACAATCCTTTGTGCTAAATTCTATACTGATGTTTGTGGATGGCTTTATGAATTTATGCTTAAAAGTTATGATTTGACACTTAAAGGAATAAATTGGCTTCTTGACATACCTAAAAAATTAACGGATGCGATTGATAAATTTTCTAAAGTTGCAGATGGATTTTTATCAAAGATAATAGCTAAAGGATTAAGTGCTATAGTTAAACCTATGACATCTTATTTAGCTAAGATATGTGAAAAATATTTTAAACCATTAGTTGATAAATCACGAAAATTTATACAAAGACAGATTGCTGCTAAAAAACTCTTAGATGCAGAAATGGAAAAAGAACACGGGGGTCATGGAAAAGGGGCGGACAATAAAAAACACAGAGAAATTCCAAAAACTAAAGGCAAGCCCTTATTTGAAATAGGAACTGTAGAAATTGAAAAAAAGGATGTCAAATATGCTTCTAAAGTAAATAAAGGAATTAAAAAAGTTAAAGAATCACAAGTTTGGAAAAATAAATATATTGGGTCCTTTGACGATTTAAATCTTATTTAATACAACCTGTTGACCATCAGTATTCCTATCTACATTATAATAGATAGTGATAACAAGATTATTAATGATTCTATTTAATTATATATGATAGCATATACAATTTCTGTCATCTTATTTACCCTTATAATAACCTCTGGAATTTTCTTTTGGATAGTATCGATGTTTAGTGGAAAAGTAGAAAAACCAATTCTATCTCTCGTATGGTATATGTTTTGGCCAATAAGTCTTGTTTTTATATGGATTTATGTTTATTTTTATAATAAATATCACAAGGGAAGAAAGGATATATAAATCTATGAAGAGGATAAAACTTTTTGAAAATTTTGATAATGAGTGGAAGTACTTATGGCGCGAAGCTGCGCTGTGGATAGAGGAACTTCACCCAGAAGAGATATGTTTTTTAGCTCTTTATGTTTCAATTGTAGAATACAACAAAAATCTTTTTTATAACAGAAGTACCGAAGATCTGCTTTTTCCTATAAAAACCGATTATAAAAGTTATGAATTAGAACCGGATACTTATAACGATGAGGATGGAATTTCTAATTTTGAACTCTATTATGAAATACCATCAAAGAACAAAGAAAATTGTACATTTTCTATTGATGTTACATGCTCAGGATATTTTACTGAAATTAGAAGAGGAGGATATATGGAGCCAGACGAAGGGGGTGAGCCTATTCTCGATTCAGTCGAATTTAATTCTGCTTACTATTTAGATTCTAAGGAGGAGACGGAAATCGATTTTTCTGATAACTCTTATACTTTTAAATCAGACATTCTAACAAAAAAAGATCTAACTAACATAATAGAGTATGCTGCAGCTCAAAGAATAGAAGCTGACGATAATACGGATGCTCAAAAGCCTTTTGTTCCACAAAGATTAATGGAAAAGTGTCAAGAAATTAGAAAGAATCATCCGGATTCAGTGAAAGGTGGTAATTTGCTGAACAGATTCGGAATTTTGGGAACAAAATAGAATTACCGAGGAAAAAAAGAGAAAAGGATATATAGAAGGTAATTAAAAACATTTATGAGACATATACGATTATTTGAAAATTTCGAACAGGATAAAACAGTAGACACTTCTGATCTATTATTTGATTGGCTTCCTTTTGATACGGAAGTTAATAATCCAATTAATTCTTCAGTCCCTACAGAAATAACTCCCCTGAAACTTATAGAGTATTGCAACGCTAATCAGGAGATAGGTAAAGTAGGTTTGTATATTGCGCATAAAAAAAATCCGGCTGGTGGATTTAATAGATATTTAACCACTTCAACAAATCCTTTGTTATTAGAATCTGCAACGTTTGATAAAGAGTTTAACAAGGTTAATGAAGTGGGAGGAATAAGTGCAGCAACTCTTGGTTCATTTGTAAAAGGGAATTCAATGTTGAGCAGATTCGGATTATTCAAAAAGTAATTGTAAGTTCTATATATTAAAAAATAAAAAAACCCGGTAACGGGTTTTTTTATTGGATTTTTTTTCCTATTTTTTCAAAAAAATATAAACTTTTTTAAAACCCCCGCATATAATATAAGTATAAAATAAAAACAATTTAAATTTTTAATTATGGAAAAAAGAGAAGCAAAAATTAAAGAACTTTTGGCTTTAAAGAATGACAAGTCAGTAAAAGCATGGATTGGTCCTAATCATGTTCTTTTTAAGGACAGTGACGAAAATAGGGACATGTTCCTTACTACTTATCGAATTAGAAATGCCTATGAGGAACTGCTATTAAAATTAGAAATTAACGAGGAAGTTACAGAAGAAAGAGATCTTCTATTAATCAGAAGGTTTTTTGAAATGATGTTTTATCCACCTAGAAAAATGAGCATCAGCGATTGGAAAAATGGAAGAGATTCTATTGTTAAAATAGTAAAGTCTTATAAGGATGTTAGATGGAAAGGTAACAGAAGAAGAAAACATGAAATAACTCTTTTATTAGATGACGGAAAAAAAATACAAATTAATCCGGGAGATGTTTTGAATAAGTTTTTCCATATATGGGGAAACTTCGATTCACTTATAAATTCTAAGTTATAAGTATTTACTTGTTAATAAAATATTAGCCGGTTTCACATTAAGCCGGCTTTTTTTTGTGTTTTTTTAAGGATGGGGATATATAACCAGTAAATAATTACTAATTAATGGAAGAATTTGGACCTCACATAACTATTGATCTAAAAGGATGTCCTAAAGAAACATTATCTAACTACGAGTTGCATTTTAACTATCTTAAGAATCTTCCTGAATTAATAAGTATGACACCAATAACACAGCCTTACGTGTTTCCTTATTCTGGATTGGTCCCGGACGATAAAGGTATAACTGGAATAGTTATAATAGCCGAGAGCCATATATCTGTACATTCATTTGAAGAGAAAGGGTATTGTTTTGTTGATATTTTCTCTTGTAAAGATATGGATGTAGAAAGAGCTATACAAATAACATTGGATACTTTTAAACCTACTGACTCGGAAATTAATATAGTTAAAAGAGGGAAAGATTTTCCTAGGTAGTTATTTTTTAAATTTTCTTTTCATCTCTTCAATCTCGCTTATGATATTTTTCATATCATTCTTAACTATCACTGTTGATGTGTTTCTTACCGAAGTGGAGGAGGAGTCAACTTTTTTTAATGTTTCCATATTCATTTGACTTAATATCTTGTTATCCTCTTTTTTAGCTTTGTCCTTTAGATAGTCGAGCATTGTCACAAATTCTTTTTCCCTTTCTAATATTTCGTTAGTACAACTTTTTTGTTCTTCCCTTATCTTAGTATCTTTTTCGTTTAATTCGTTCTCTAATGACTTTATTTTATTTGCTTTTGCCTCTACTTCCTCCTTTAGTTCATCTTTACTTTCTATTATAGAAGGACCTATCGTGATTACCACTATGGAGAACAAAATAAGTGAAAGAGCTATCACCTTTTGTGGGGTTGAAAACTGAGCTAGAATCTCTGCAATATATTTAAACATATTTTTAGCTGTTATTTGTTGATCCTTAATATATACTCATATGGCCAATATAATTAAAGGAAATTTAGAAATAATGGGACAGGATCTTCCGGGTAAGATGACATGGACCAGTGTTCCTGCTCAATTAGAGTTATTAGGGGGAAATGGCTGGAGACTTCCTTATGAAAGTGAATTTTTAATTATATACCAGCTTTATCAGCTGGGGATAGGTGGATTTAAGCCATCTCGTTATTGGTCTTATTCTGATTATAACAATAAAGCTTGGTACTATGATCTTAGTGTGGGTTATTCCCCCCACATCATAGATAAAACTAACCAGTATTACGTTAGACTTGTTAGAGACATCTAGAAATAGATAACAGATCCTTAACTTGGATTTCTCATACGGAAAAGATTTTTTCTAACTGACTTATCTAAATCCTCGGAAGTTGTTTTTAATCCTTTATCGTATATGTTAGAAAGGGATCTTGCTACTTTGTTTTGATCGAGAATTATCTCCCATCTGGGATCTTTTTCCTTGTTGATGATTTCCTCTGCTATTTCTTTACCTAGCTCTTCAACTTTTTTTTCGTATGTTCTCATAATATTTTATACCGGATGATTCTGGTTTTATTTCATCTGGTTGTATATTTTTTGTAAATCCCCAACAATCCAGTCTTCAGGGTATCCATCATCTTTAGAATTTTCTATAGCATCACTTATCATTGAGATGTATTTATACTCCTCGCTTCTACGATTAAATTTAGGAGTGTTTTCTTGGCCATTATAGTAGTTTAGTATATCTTTAATTGTGGATTTTAAAACATAAAGATCCGCGCCAAGCTCTATAACTTTATTTATTTTTTTAGAAATAGTTGTGTAAGGATCTTCTGACCCTGGATGGAATTCGTATAATTTTAAAAATTCTTTGTATTTAGTTAGCATTTTAAAATAAGTATTCTTTTATAATATTCTCTATTTCTTTCATTATTTTAGATCCTCGTCATACCAATCTTCCCCAGCTAATATAAATTTTTGTCTTGGCTAATTTATGGAGGAGTTTAAGTCCGTTTCTATAGAAATACCTTTCTTTTCTTTAAAATCCATAATGTCTCTGCCACTATAAGCAATTGCTTTATTTATTTTATAAAAATCTAAATAGAAAGATAAAACCTCCATAATAACCAGTATAGTAAATTCTCCATCCGTTAATTTTTTTATACCTTCCCGTATCATATCTTGGACAGGAATAGTACCAGGGTGATGCTCATTTATTGACAAGAAATACCTGTATTTTTTTATCATAGATTATATATCAAGAAATAAAAACCAATTATTAACTATAATTAAATAAAAATAGAATGATAAAGAAAAAAGGACCTATTAGTATGTTTATAGAAAGAAACTATAAGCACTTTAATGCAGCAGCTCTAAAAGATGCTGCTATAGGATATGAAACACACATCGATAGTGGAGGAAAAATGCTGGTCTCTCTTGCTGGTGCAATGAGCACAGCAGAACTTGGTATTTCTCTTGCTGAAATGATTAGAGCTGGTAAAGTTGATATTATTTCTTGTACGGGTGCCAACTTAGAGGAGGATCTCATGAATCTAGTAGCACATTCACATTACAAGAGAATACCTAATTACAGAGATCTTACCCCGAAAGAGGAACGAGATTTATTAGACAATGGACTTAATAGAGTTACAGATACTTGCATTCCAGAGGAAGAAGCATTCAGAAGACTACAGAATCACATATATGATATATGGAAAAAAGCAGAAAGTAGAGGTGAAAGGCACTTTCCACACAAATACATGTACGAATTAATAAATAGTGGAGTGCTAGAGCAGTACTATGAAATTGATCCTGAGGATTCGTGGATGGTTGCAGCAGCAGAGGTGAATTTACCTATGGTTGTTCCTGGGTGGGAAGATTCCACCTTAGGAAACATCTTTGCTTCGTACGTAATAAAAGAAGACTTGAAGCACGACACCGTAAAAAACGGAATAGAGTATATGGTTTCTTTAAGCCATTGGTACAGAGAAAATTGTCAAGAGCCAGGAATAGGATTCTTCCAGATAGGCGGAGGAATTGCCGGGGATTTTCCTATCTGTGTTGTACCTATGATGTACCAAGATCTTGAATGGGAAGATGTACCATTCTGGTCTTATTTCTGCCAAATTTCTGATTCAACAACATCTTATGGTTCTTATTCAGGAGCAGTGCCAAATGAAAAGATTACTTGGGGTAAATTGGATGCAGACACACCTAAATTTATTGTAGAATCAGATGCTACAATAGTTGCTCCCTTGATTTTTTCATGGATATTAAATAAATAGAGTTTGAATATATATACTACTAGATGAAAGGGATATATGGTCTATTTATATTCTCTACGATTATTTTATTAGCAGGCTATATCAACATAAGAAAAGAAAAAATGAAGCATCTTAAAAGTATAGATGGGTTTAAAATAGCAAATGAACAGCTTTTTTCTGACGCTAATAAATTTTCTAAGCTCTTCGGATTAGATTCCAAATCTAAAGACCCAAGCAACAACAAAGATTCTTCTTCTGGAGGAACAGGTTCTTCGGGAGCATCCTCATCAATTTCTACCAAAACAGAATTTGGCGATTATGGTAAATTTAGTGAAGCATCTAAGAAAAATGCTCCTCTAATTATGGTTTATGGAGGTATAGATGTAGAAGGTAAAAAGAGTGGAGAATATATGTATGACTATCTAGGAAAAATAGGAAGCTTCGCTAATATTTTTGTGGCAAAGGATCACAAAGTAGATGGCAAAGGATCATATAAAGTAGTCAAAGATAAATTGTCCGAAAAATCAATATCCCCTTCTAAAAAAATATTATATCTTTTTTCAGGAGGATATAAACCAGGAATGGAATTATTAAATAGTGTTTCGGCTTCGGAGTTTGACTTAATATATCTAGTTGATATTTGGATGGGTAATTCAAAAGTTGCTTCCTTTTATAAAAATTTAGCAGAGAATAATAGAGGTAAGGTTAGATATTTTTATACCGGGGAAGGAGCTCAAAATGCAGATGCAAAAAACAGTTTAATTAAAACCCTGAACTTCTATAAGTCAAATAATCAAAACAATCATATGTCAACAAACACAGATGCCGTCTCTGATCTATTAAATAAATTATAAAATAAAATGAAACACATAAAGAACATACAAGAATTTAATCACCTTTATGAACAGTTATTTGGTGCTGATATTGCAAAATTTAACAAATTAATGGGTATATCAGTGGAAGAAACTGGTATGGAGGAACCGAATATATCTCCTGCTGAAAATCCTTCTGGTGCAGGGACATCTTTTGCTTCTGTTGTTAAACTTAACACCAGTCAGCTAGATGGATATGGATCAACTATTGGGATTAGTGAAAAAGGAGATAATTCTCCATTACAGCAGCCAGCAAAAGGGCCTTTAGGAAATATAGTAAATTCAGCTTATGCTAACTTAAATGTTTCAACTAGAAAAATACCAGGTACTCTTGGAGGTAGTTTAGGTTGTGCAGCAGCAGTTTCTATTATATTTTATAGAGCTACTGGATACGCAATAGCTGGTTCTGGAGCTATTACACTAGGCACCTCTCACATGTGGGGACATTTTGAAAAAGAAAGCGGAAATCCCAGCGGGGTTTGGCAGAAAATAACCAATTGGAAGACTGATTCGCAACCGGGAGATATAATATTAACATCTAGAGGATTTAAAGCAGGACACGTGGGTGTTGTTGTAGAAGGAGGTAAGATTATATCAAATTCTTCTGGAGGATTCAAGGGAGATAAAAAAGGACAAATCGAACTAAACTACAATCTAAACACGTGGCAAAGTGTTGCTAATAGAAATCCACAGAAAACTGCTTCTTTTAGATATAAAGGACCCTATAAAAACACCTGGGGCAAAGCGGAAAACCCAGTAGTATAGATAGAATCGTTTTTTTATTGGTGATTTAATCTCTATATTTGACGAAAAATCATTTATGGCAGAAAAAGTAATTAAGGTAAAAGACAATTACCGAACGAATCCGGAAAGCCACATTCCTGGCGGATCCGTAGTAGAAACCTTTAACGATAAGGGTATAAGATTAGTTTACGATAAGATTAAAAATCCAGGCGCATACATCAGGAGAATTACTAAGGATGAATCTATAATAAGGGTATACGTAGACGGGGAACTTAAATTCGATAGGAATGGGGAACAATAAATTTACCGATCTAGTCTATTTTGGATATGACCACTATGGAGAAAAAGCAGACAATCCACAGAAGGAGGAGAAAGAATTCATGGAAACTTTAAAAGAAAAATTTCCAAGTGTAACCTTTAAAGATGCCTATGATCAAATCAAAGGATTTAGAGGGGATGTTTTCTTAGATGATAAACTGAAAGAACAATACTATACATGGATCTTCGGATGGGGATGGCATCATTACTCTTTAATGTTGACAATAATGATGTCAAATATTGATGGGAGTAGAGAGGCCGAAAAATATTTAGATATGGCAATTTTAGAATACCCTCAAAATTTTAAATATGAGTCTAATGAATAATTCTACAGAGATATGGAAAGATCTTAATCATCCTATATTTTGGAAATATTATCAAATAAGTAATTTAGGTAGATTAAAGACTAAGGGAAGATACGTAACCAGAGGAGGCCCAGCTAATGAATACACCTTCTGGTTAAACGAAAGAATAGTTTCGACTAGAAGATCTAAGATAAATCCGCACCTTTTCTGTTCATTATATGCTACTAAAGTTTTGTTTAAAAATAAAACAGCATACATTCATAAATTAGTAGCAGATGCTTTCTTGAAGAAGCCAAGCAATAATCATGTTTATGTTACTCATATAGACAGTAATTATGATAATAATATGGTTACAAATCTCAGGTGGATAACTGCATCAGAGAATTCAAAAGCAAACATAGAAAAATACCCAGATAATAGGTACAAATTAAAAGAATACAACGAAAAGATTGGATATTACAAAAAATTAAGGAATCCAATATGGGAGGAAAAAAATATTAAAAAGATAAAAAAAATGATTTCTTGGGGGGTTTCCTATAAGGAGATACAAAGAATATATGGATGCTCAGAATCAACATTTTATAAATTAATTAAAAAAATAAAAAAATGAATTATTTAGATTATAAAGTTACTAAACTTCCAGACAGCGTAGAAAATTTGTTTTGTAAACCCTTAGATGAGCATGGTGAAATACAAAGAGCTAGCGATGCCCAGATGAGAATTATATTATTTTCTATGACATCAGGTAGCAAAGAGTTAGATGAAATGTATGATAAGCTAAAGAAAGAATATATGATCCTTCCTATATTAGAGAATAGGCTTAGATCTTTGGATTGTAAATTAGATAAAGCTTCAAGAATACTAATTTCTCTTTCGTGTAAAACTCCAGGTGAGGCTGTTATGTATTCTTGTTATCTATCTTATAAAATAAAAAAATTAGGAATTGATTTTTTAGATATTGAAAAAATCTGTACTGATATTTTCCCTACCGGATTTTTTACAGAAAAATCCCTACATGATCACTGGAATATGCAAAAAGTAAAAACTGAAGGTAATTATGGATCTGATAATTTATTGGATTATAGATCAGCATCAGAAAGTTTAATGAAATAAATTTATAATACCTTTCTATAATAATTAAAATAAACATAGAAAGTAATGAAGATATCATTAATGTAATGACATTATAGATCTTATAAAAGATTATCCTAATGATTATGAGCTAGGTAAAAAAGTTAGGGAAATATTTATGGATAAAGTAAAGGAGGAGAAAGATGATAATAGGAATTGATTTTGATGGAACTTGTGTATCTCACGAATTTCCTCTGGTAGGAAACGATATAGGATCAGTTTCTGTTCTTAAAGGATATTGTAGAAAGAGGAAATCGCCTTATTTTATAGACAATGAGATCTGATAATAATAGAGGGCTTTTCTTAGCTTCCACTGTAAAATGGTTTTCCGATAATAATATACCACTATGGGGGGATACAAAGAAATCCATCACAAGATACTTGGAATAGTTCACCTAAAGCTTATTGTGAGATGTATATAGATGACGCAGTTTTAGGGTGCCCACTAAGAACAGATTTAACAATATCTTTTAGACCTTTTGTAGATTGGGAAGAAGTTAGAAAAATTTTAACAAATCAAGGAGTTATTAAAATAAATAGAGCTCAATGATTAAGTATTATGCTGGTATAGGTTCTAGAGAAACACCTCCTGGTATAGAACCTATGATAGAAGAGATAGTTAAAATACTTACTAAATTTGAGTATATTCTTAGATCCGGAGGTGCTGATGGATCTGATTTAGTGTTTGAAAAATACTGTGAAGGAGATAAAGAAATATATCTACCATGGAAGGGATTCAATAAAAACAAATCAGATTTATATTTAGAGAATATGGATCCAGATATTATAGAAAAATCTAAAGAAATAGCAAAGAAATTTCATCCCTCTTGGAACTACCTTTCTGAGGGGGGAAGAAAGCTAATGATTCGAAACACTTTCCAGATATTGGGTAAAGATTTAGAAAGCCCAGCTTCTTTTGTTGTGTGTTGGACACCAGGAGGAAAGATAACAGGAGGCACAGGACAAGCTTTAAGGATCGCAAAAAGCTTATCCATACCTATATTTAACTTATACGAAAAAGACTGCTTATACAAGCTAAAAATACAAATAAACAAATAAATGGCAGACACAATTAACTTACCAAATACAAAAGAAAGAAACCTTTTCTTTGACAAACAGGTCTCACAAAGTTCTGTAAATACCCTTTCAAAGGATATCATAGAAATTAACGAACATGATGAATACATCAAAAAAATCTATGCTGCTCACGACTTAAGTTATACTCCTAAGCCAATTAAGATCTATATCGATTCTTATGGAGGATATGTTTACCAGTGTCTAGGCTTAGTTGGAATAATGAGATCATCTAAAACACCTATTCATACAATAGTTACTGGGTGTGCAATGTCTTCTGGATTTTTGATAGCTATATCAGGGAACAAGAGATTTGGACATCTTAGATCTACATATTTATATCACCAAGTTGCAGGAGGTGCTTTTGGAAAGGTGAAGGACATGGAAGAAGAACTTGCTGAGATTTTAAGATTACAGCAAGCAGTGGAGGAAATAACACTAGAAAGTACTGCTATAACAAAAAAGATGCTAGAGAAAGCATATAGAGGGAAAAAAGACTGGTATATTACATCAGAACAAGCAATTAAATTAAAAATAATAGATGAAATAATATCTTAATGGAAGAACCTAAAATAATTCCTAAGCCTATTATAGATCTTTCGTCTTTAACTAAAGATCAAAAAGAATCTTTTTATAAGCTTAAGAATTTTATATACAATAGAAAGGATGATAATATTTATGTTCTAAAAGGTTGGGCAGGAACGGGAAAGACCTATTGTGTTAGTGTACTTGTTAGATATGTTCTTGATGTTATTTACCCTGATAAAAATTGGTATAAGATAGCAGTTACTGGACCAACTAATAAGTCTGTTAGGGTAATTAAGAAAACAACTGGAATAAAAAATCCTAGGGTTATTTTTCAGACTGTTCATAAAATGCTAGGTCTAACAGAAAGAATAACGCAGGACGGGCAACAGGAATTTGTTAATCAAGGAGATTTTGTTCCACAAATAGAAAAAGTCAAACTTCTTATTATAGATGAAGTGTCTATGCTTAATGATGACTTGTTTCATGAAATATTAAGATATAGGGACAGAGTCAAGATTATATGTATGGGTGATCCCGCACAAATCCCTCCAGTCGGAAAACCCGATTGTATTCCCTTTAGAAACGAATTTGCTGAAATGTATGGGATAAAAACTATAGAGCTTAAAACAATAATGAGGCAAAAGGGAGATAATCCTATTATAGACACTTCAGTTACTATAAGAAATAATTTAGAAAATCCCTATGTTGACACAGGGAACATATCTAAATTAAACGATAGAGGAGAAGGAATAGAGATAATAAATATAAACTCTAGCGATCGAAGGGTTACTTTCTCTGCTATACTTTCTAGCTATTTTAAAACTGAAGAGTTTAAAGAGGATTCTGAATACTCTAAAATAATAGCTTGGAGAAATAAAACGGTAGAAACTATGAATAATCTGGTTAGAAAGGTTATTTACGGGGAAGAAAATGTCGGGTCTAAAATATTAATAGGTGAAAAGCTTATAGCCAATAATCCTATTATGGATATGAATCAGATACTTTTTAATACCAATGACGAGTTTAGTGTGGGGAACTTCGAAATAAAAAAAGAAAAAGTTAAGATAGATGGTGAGGAAGGCACTTTAAAATATTATGAAACTAGAGTTAACTATTTAAATGATGAGAACAAGAAAGTTTGTTACTATATAGATATACTACACGAAGACAGCGAATCATATTTTAATGTTTTAGTGGGTAAGCTTAAAAAGATAGCTATAGAAAAAAGAGGCAAAGAAAAATCATGGATAAAATATTACGATTTTCTTAGAAGGTTCGCAGATGTTAGTTATGCCTACGCTATAACCGCCCATAAATCTCAGGGGAGTACGTATAACACTGCTTTCGTTCTTGAAGATGATATAGATGTCAACACTAATATCATAGAGAGAAATAGAATAAAATACACAGCATACACAAGATCAAGTAAAAAATTATATGTACTTAAACGATTCTAAAATAAAACACCTATTAGCAATATTTTTTGCGATAGGTATATCTCATGAACTGGTTGTTTTATTGAGATTTTCTATACCTGAATTATCCCTAATTTATACGGTGGGTTTATTGATATTAATATTTAATTTTTCTTCAATAAAAAGATATGTCTGGCCTCCTGGATTGGGTATCATAGGTATTTTTTCTTTACTCTATTTTATATTTCTTTTGATAGGATATGGAGCTGAATTTTTTAGAGATTTATCATCTGTTATATCTATAGCAGTCTGGCTTAAATTTATATCATATCTAAATAATGAAATAGATATAGAGGATTATGAATAATGTTAAAAATAAAAAAAAGATGAAGATATCGGAAAAATATAGACATATAGGGTATTCGTATTCTGGAGTTCCTAATGGCTGGAAAGAAATAGTAGAGAGAGCAATAAAAGATATCGAAAGAGAAATGTGGCCTAGATGGATTCCTTTATTTATTAAGAGGTGGATTCACTATTTAGCCACGGGTAATAGTGTGGTTAGGATCAAAAGTTACTTTTGGTATAAAGTGAGAAAAAGTCTAACTAAGGGACAAATTGTAACAGATATTAAAGACAAGTTTGCAACCCTTAGAATATATGGCAACTTTCACGAGGGAATAGAAAAGATAGTGGAAAGAGCAGAGAATGAGTGCTTTGCTACATGTGAAAAATGTGGAAGCCAGAATAAGGTGAGAACCGTTGGTAAAAATTGGTTTTACAATCTTTGCAAATCCTGCAGATATTCGAAGAAAAAGTAGAAATTTGTTTTTCCTTAAATAAATTAAATCTATCTTTCTAGGATGAAAGTATTGATCTTAGGAGATGTGCATGGAAGGGATCGGTGGATATTTCACACTCACGGAAGCCCTTATGAGTTCAATTATTGGATGAACACGATTGAAAATGTGGTTCCTGCGGGCGATGAAGAATTCTAGAAAGAGGTGCCATATTTACAACATGACAAAATTGTGTTTGTTGGAGACTTATGTTGACAGCTTCGATATTAGCAATGTAAATATCAGGAAAAAATATATTACAAATGAAAGCCGAGGTGGTTGCGATTTCCCCGGCTTTCGATGATACTTGCGTAACATCACGGTCCTAAGCCGTGTAAAATTGAAATCTTTTAATTAGTTTCTTCTATAATATCTATTCAATATGGCTAAAAAAAAAAGAGAAATCATCAGGGAAGATGTAGATAATATTTCTACCTTAAAGGGTAAGAGAAAGGAGATTTTCGAAAATATGAGAAAATTATATCCCAAAGGTAAAAAAGAATCACAGCTATCTATGTGTATTGAATTAGAAGATAAGAAAGTCGATTACTATCTCAATAACATTTTTAATCTTAATCTAAAAAATAAAATATGAAGTCTTTAATTTTTTTACTATTGATCTCCTCTACAATTTTTTCTTGCTCTTCAAAAAGCAAGTATATTAAAGAGATTAAATGTGTTGTAGACAAGTGTGAAATGATTCCAAAACAATCAGTACATGATGACATTAACCCTAATAAATATAAAGTACACACGGATTGTGGGAGCTTTATAGGATGTAAGTCTTATCAAATTGGTGATACAGTAATTTTAAGATCCTTTAGTTATTATTAGAATCTGATTTTTTTATTTTGAGATATATAAAATAAAAATATATCCTATGATACTTAAGTTAGGTTCTAAAGGTGCGGAGGTAGAAAAATTACAAAATTTTTTAGGTCTCCCTATTAACGGAAACTTCGATGAATCTGTAGATAAAGCTTTAAAAGCTTGGCAAAAATCGAACGGGTTAAATAACGACGGAATAGCAGGTCCAATAACTCTTAAAAAAATGGGCATTCTTTTGGAGTCAGATATGCCTGTTACAAATTCTCAATTCAAATTAGAAAAATTAAAAGGACACGTTCCTGATTCTGTAATTTCACAAATTCCAGATACTGCAGCTAAATTTGGAATAACAAATGTTCTTAGACTTGCTCACTTCTTATCACAGTGCGGACACGAATCTGGAGGATTTAAAGCAGTTTCTGAAAATCTAAACTACTCAGCTAACGGACTTAAAAAAGTTTTTGGGAAGTATTTTCCTGGGAATCTTAATGAATCATACGCTAAACAACCAGAAAAAATCGCCTCTAGAGTTTATGGAGGTAGAATGGGTAATGGAGACGAAGCATCTAAGGAGGGGTGGAAATTTAGAGGTAGGGGTTATATTCAATTAACTGGTAAATCAAATTATCAAGCATTCGATGCTATTGTTGAGGAAGATATTATTAATAATCCTGATCTAGTAGCAACTAAATATCCGTTAATGTCTGCTGCATTTTTTTTCAATAAAAATGGACTTTGGACTATATGCGATAAAGGTGCTGATGATACCAATGTTACTGCTGTTACTAAAAGGGTTAATGGAGGAACATTAGGCCTTGCTGATCGAATTAAGCACTTTAAAGAGTATTACACTCTACTTAAATAATAAAAAAATATGAGCTACACAAGAGAACAAATAGAAAAATCAGTTAAAACGAAGGGGTATGTTTGGTTTGCAGATGACGCAAACAAAACATATGATGTAAATATAATTGGTGTTAGAAATAATGCACCAAGTATTGCAGATAAAGTAACAAATGTTTTCGACGATCATTTAACGATCTCCTATAAGGATGAAGCAAAAAATCCACAATTTTTCTGCTGGATGGCAACTTGTGATCCTGGTAAAAAAGGTGTTATGGAATTCCACAACAACAAAGGAGTTGCTAGATTAGTACCTGGACAATATAGAGGTGTTTGGAAAATAGACAAACATCAAGGCAAGTATGATGCTCTTTGTCAAAGAAATGGTAATGTAACAGTTTGGAGAGACGCTAACAGAGATCTTTTATTTGAAGAAAAAGTAACTGACACTGGAATGTTCGGAATTAATATACATAAGGCTGGCCAGGATTCTACATGGGTAGAAAACTGGAGTGAAGGGTGTCAGGTTTTTAAAAGAGTCAAAGATTTCGATTCTTTTATGTCTATTTGTAGAAAAGCTGCAAAAATCCACGGTAATAAATTCTCATATACATTATTAGAATCAACCGATATAATTTAAGACCTGGATAAAATATATGATTATACAATAAAGCCCTATATTTCATCGCTAACAGCAAAAAGCTAATCGACTGGAAGCCTTCAAATAAAAAAACACATCAATTGATAGATCTTGGAAGGATATGCTTTTCTTTTTATGGTGAAAAATTTTATCCAATAATTGCAGGAGGAAAAGGACCTAATGAAACTGGTTTCTATGATGGAGGAGATAAAATATGGCTGATTCTTAAAGAAAATGATAAAGCTATAACTATAAAATATTACGAAAAATCAGAAAGGAGGGGAAAGATTGATGTTTAGAAGATTAGCTGCTGATGAAGGGCTTACTCTAAAACAATTCCAAGAGATTTCAGTTTTTGGGTATCCATACGGAAAAAACTTTGAATTTATAATAGATGTTACTGAGAACGATCCTGGGGATGTAGTGATAGCTAGAATAAGAAAACAAGTAGGAGATTTATAAATTATTTTCTTCTAATAGAGATCTTCAAATTTCCTGATCCTTTAATAAGGCGATGATATTCGCCTTTTTTTATTTCTATAGGTCCTTTTAATTCAATGGGAAGATGATTATCAAATTGAAATTTCCAATCTGTTTCCCCTATACATTCTATTGTTCTATCCTCCTTATCAAAATGCCATTTTAGCTCTTCGTCAAATAAAGATTCTTCAAATATTCTAATAGATTCTTTATTTGAAATCCATTCCTCATTAAAAGGTAAATCTTCCATTCTTTATATATCTTTTTAGTTATATTAGGAGTTGGTGTAGTTACAACAGCTGTTTATCTTATTGCACTTTTTACAGGTGTTGATACTGCAGTAATAGGATCCACATGTTCAAATATCGTAGGTATTCTTTTAACTAACTCTTTTAGTATAGTTGGTACTATAATGGGTGTTAAATATGCTTCTGAAAAGAAAGAATAAATAATTATTCAAATCTTTTTTGATTCGCTATATAATCTAGATATTCATTTAATTCCATTTCTTTACCATCTTTAACTATGATAAATTTAAATTTACCTTCGTCTACTAATTCTGTATGTGTCCTATCTATAACATCGTCTACAGATAGCTTAAATTTTAATCTACTTGCTAAATTAGCCCTTGTTTTTTCGTCGTTGAATTCAAACTGATACTCCGAAATAATATTTGTTATTTCTTCCCTGATTATATCAACCTCTATACTAGAAGGAAGTAAATTATTAAGAGGCCCTATATTTGATAAATGATTTGCAATAGTAGGAACAAGATACATTTTCATCATAAGAACAGGTGACATTGAAACATCATCTATCCATGACTCGAATTCAAAATCCATAATCTTATCCTTGTGCATATCTATGTAATTCTCTATAACTTCTATACACCCCTCATAATCATCTGTAAGATCCTCCATCGTAAAGGGAAAGAATTTTTTAATTGCCTTAGGACCTCTTTGAAGAGATTCTATTTTTTTAAATATTGAATCTCTAATATCAACTTTTATATTTTTTTCCATATTATTTCTAGACATTTATTGTAAAAAAATTTCTTTTCCTGTTGGATAAATAAAGATAAAATGGACTATAAGGAATATTTAGAAAGTATTAAGAAAAAACTTGATGCTATGAATAAAGAAGCAGGAGTAGATCCAGAAGCTACCAAAGAGTTACAAAAGCATATGCAGCAATCAGAAATGCCTTCAAATGATATTTTTAATATGCTTGGAAATGGAGCTAAAATGTGGACAGAAAAAAATCAAAATTAAAATTATATGTAACTAAATGTGTTTCTAACAATAAGATTAGTAACTTTAAAACACAATTGATGAGGGAATTTAAGATTACCAATAGGATTACAAATACTAATGATAATATATCTAGATATTTTGCCGAAATAAGTAAGTATGAAATATTAACACCTGAAAAAGAAGCAGAATTAGCGGTTAAATCAAAAAAAGGAGATGCTAAAGCTAAAGAGCTTATATTAAAATCCAATTTAAGATTTGTTGTATCCGTTGCTAAATCTTATTGTTCCCCACGAAATACTTTAGAAGACCTAATATCAGAAGGTAATAAAGGTCTAGTAGAAGCTATAGAAACATTTGATCCTTCTACAGGTTTTAAATTTATTAGCTATGCTGTATGGCACATCAGAAAAAATATATTTATGTATATGCACAATAGTTCAAGATCAGTTAGGATACCGACTAACATAACACAACAATTAAGGAAATATCAATCATTAGAGGATAGTTTTATTTCTTATAACGGAAGAGAACCTTCAGTAGATGAGATGTTATTATTAATAGAAGAAAACACAGATATTAAATTATCCGAATCAGCTATTGAGGCTATTAAAAATACACCGAGATCAATTCCTTTAGAAAGCAGTGCAAATCCTAGCGATGATGAATCTTTTAGTCCTATCAATTGGATAGAATCAGAAAATAGCACTGATAGCAATATAATAAGCGAGGATTTAAAAAAATCCATAGCAAGTATTCTTTCTGAGCTTAAACCGATGGAAAGGGAAATCACTATACTTAAATACGGATTAGGTGAAAATAAAGAACCAAAAACATTTATGCAAATTGGAAAATTACTTGAAAGAAGCCCCGAATGGGCTAGAAGTGTATCTAATACAGCCGAAAGAAAAATAGGGGCTATTATTAATCAAAGAAATTTAAAAGGAATTATTTAGACAAGATCTAATACCTCTATTTTAAATGGCATTTTAGTTCCATATCTATAAATACAAAACTTTTCAAATTCTTCCTCGTTCATTTTTTCAGTGTAGAACTCCATTTCATCCCACGGAACTTTATTATTCTTGTCCTTTAAATAGAGATCAAAAACATCTTTACCTTTCTCTATCTTTTTCACGAGAGAGTTATTTAGATCTTTTTTTATTTTTTCCGCTCTTTCTTTAGAGATTGTTATTTTTTCAATCCACTCTTTTCTAGATCCTTCTTCAATTACAGATCCTCTTATTATGTAAGCTTTCTTATTATTCATATCTGCTAATTTAATAAATAAATTAAAAAGCAATGATAATTTAATAAATAAATTAAAAAGCAAAAAGATATATAAAGGTAATAGAGGCAAATAAAAATAATACAGACAAAAATGAAGCATCTTAAATCATTAGAAGAGTTTAGAATAGTCAATGAACAACTATTCAAAGACAACGAAACATTAATGAAACTCCTAGATGGAAGTAAACCTAATGATCCTCCTGTAGGAGTATCTAATGTAGCAGGAGCATCTGGAGCATCTGGAGCATCTCCTGTAACAGGAGAAATAACTAATATTACAGCATCTGGAGATAAAGGTAAAAATATTGAAATTCTTATAAATTCAATGAAAAAAAACGGAATAACCAATCCATATACACAGAAGGCTATATTAGGTACTATTGGTAAAGAATCTGGATTTATTCCTAAAAATGAGAAAGGATACGGAAATACTTCAAACAGTAGAATTAGAAAAATATTTGGAAAAAGGGTCACAGTAAGCGATTCTGAATTATCATCATTAAAAACAAATGATAGTAAATTCTTTGATATGGTATACGGGAAGAGATATGGTAATGATTCTCCAGGTGATGGTTATAAATATAGAGGAAGAGGATTTAATCAAATAACATTTAAAGGAAATTACAAAAAATACAATGATCTTATAAATAAAGAAGATAAATTAGGTAGAACTGTAGATATTGTTAATAATCCAGATCAATTAAACGATGTTGAAGTAGCAGCACAAGCAGCAATTTTATTTTTTAAATCCAAATCACAAAGCGATACTATGCAAAGGAAATATGGAACTAAAGATATTAATAGTTTTAAAGACCAAGATACAGCTCTAAGAGCAATAGTTAATATTAATGCTGGTTTAGGAAATGATATAGAAGGAAAATATGTCAGTCACCTAGCAAACGCTACAAAAGCGGCAAATGAATTTACTATTACTTCTACTGGAGTATCTAATATGGCTTAATTTCTAACGATTTAAATAAATACTGTATTATTTTTTAAATTTATTTGGATACATTATTCTTAAAGGATGTCCTTGTGGTATATCTTTAACTCTAATACCTGCTACTTTTTCTTCTGGACATGTGTCTTCTTGTCTAACCATTTGATTGTTCATCCAGGTCTCTATTTTAACAAAGTTATTATTACAAGCCCAAGTTTCTATTGATCTGTTCCACGATGAACCTGGCATAAACGGAAAATTTGTATTTGAGTTATTAACGACATCCGTTATTTGACTTCCTCGAAGTTCAACTTTTATTTCACCAAAATTCCTATGCTTGAGAATCATAGTCCTTTGATTGAAATTCTCGTATATCTCAATATGATTCATTACCAAGGATTACTTGATTTAATTCCTAAAAGCTTTCTATATCTTGCCACGTTACATGCCCAGTATTTAGCTTTCCATTTAGGACCGGGTTGGTCACATCTCATTCTTTTTTGAAATGATCTTGCTTTTTTAGGATCAGCATTATTAACTCTCATTCCTGGTTCACCGAATCCAACCTTAACAATGTTACCACTTTGATTTTTTGTGTATACACCAAATTTCCTAGGACCTGAAGGTGTTCTGAAAGGTCTATTAAGGTTTACTTTTCTGCCTCTATATTCTGCCTCCCGTAGCTCCTCTACATCTTCAAAAGGTATGTCGAGAAAAACCTCTCTTCCCTCGTATATTCCCTTCTTGCCAGCATCAGTACCAACCAACCAGATTTCATCTTCAGTTAGTCCAATATTTCCTTCGTTAAATAATATTCTAGCCTCGTTAACAAGATCTAGCCATGCTTTTGATTCCACTCTAAAAACACTCTCTAGTAAGCCTACACCGTTGTTAAAGTGATAAAATAAGTTCTCAGATAAGGAATTATTATTAAATGCGTTAAAATCGCTTATATGCTTCATATAAAGTGTATATTCTTATTTAATTAGATCGTTCTCAAACATAATATCACATATGTATCTTGAGATTTTTGTATCTGAGGGATAGTGTATCCCAACAACCTCCCGACTTCTTGCAATTTTTTCGCCTAAAGCTCTAGCCTCTTCTGCAATTTCAGGATGTTTTCTTGCATAATGCTCAGCCATTGTAAATGCAGTGAGTGCGTGTCCGCTCGGGTAAGCTGCAGTCATGGCATCAGTTCTTATTAATGGATACAATGGAATGTCATAAGCTTTAGCTAACTGATATGGCCTAGGTCTATTAATGAAGTCTTTCAAATAATTAAGAATCACGTCTGTTTGGTTGTCTATCCTAAAATATCCATCCATAGTTTCCTCGTATCCTTTTGAATTTAAAAAATCGATAAAAATATTTGGTAAATTGCTTTGGTCGTCGGCATATCTAGCAAAAGTAACGTCATCGCCGGTTGCATTTTCTGTTAATTCTATTAGCTGATCTAAATCTTCTTTTGTAGTTTCGCTGTTGTTTAAAGGAGCTTCTTCTATAATTTTATTAATTAATCCTTCCTTCTCGAACCAATTTTTTATAGGGTTGTTCTTATCTTCTATAATCTCCTTAAACTCTATTGGAGCATTTCCATATACTATTTGATTAATATCAATAGATTTTCTTGGTGTCTTTAAAGATTGTTCAAGAATTGTAGAATTATTTAATTCTTTAAAATAGCTTATATACTTCATATAGCTATATATCAACTATCTTATTCGCAAATCCCAAATGCTTTTCTTCTTCTTTTTTGGTAATTTAAAAGAAATCCGGAGTAAAAATTTTTGGATTATTCTTCCTATATTGATTTTTTATCCATTTCTTTCAATTCTGCTTGAATCTCTTTATCATTGATAAACTTAGCATCTTCCCATGCTTCTTTTCTATCTCTCCATTTAATCCAGAGTCTAAAAAAATCGTATATTAATTTTATCTTGCTCACTTTTTAAATATGAGATCCCAGTTTTTGTCAAACATTTTCTCTATAGCTTCCTTATGATTTGGATCATCTTCGAATAATCCCATCAGATCCTTATACAATAAGATAAGCAAATTTTAGATCTTCTAGATATCCTTCAAAATAATCCACATTTGGACTTTGCTTACAAGAAATTACTGAACAGCATCCGTCCTCACCACAAGAATCACAAACTTGACAATACGGAGATTTATATTCTTCCATTATTTTATCTTTAGAAGCCAATTAGCTAAATGTTCATCGATAGTTAATTCATCCCACTCATAATCAGTGAAACCTTTCCTGCAATATTCACCAAAGTTTACAAGATCTACTGAAGTAAAGCCAGGAGTTCTTTTTAAAACATCCTCAACAACCTCAGGTGATGCATCCCCACCTTTTGCCTCTATATCTTTCCATTCTTTTTCTATAGATTCGGAATCCATAGAGTTAAATTTTTCTGCTAACATTGCAGTTAGTTTCATTTCATTTAGGTTCATATTCTTTTATTTGTTTTATGTAATCTTCGTATACTGATGTTCCGGTTAATCCTCTGTTCTCGTACTTATCCACGGGACCAAGTAAGATCCCATTCCCAGTCGCTCAACGGTTTAATCTTTTGCTTTTCCTTTTTTTATAAGATTTATACTAAAAATAAAAGTTTAAGTTTCTTCTGTGGATAAATATAAGATGGAAGGATATGTTTATCTGATTGTTGAAGGTGACCATAATGGGGAAGAGAAGTACAAGATAGGAGTAACTAAGAACGACCCGCAGAAAAGACTTAAGAAATTAAAAACAGGTAATTCAAATCAGCTAGATATACTTAAACTTTATAAGAGCAAGCACTATAAAAAGGTAGAAAAAATTCTGCACCGAAAATTTATAAGTCAAAGGACATTATCAGAGAACGAGTTTTTTTATCTAAGTAACGAACAGGTGTTTGGATTTATAAAGTATTGTGAAGAAGCAGAACACATTATAGAGTCGCTTCAGGATAATCAATTTTTTAAATAGAGCTAAGTACAAAACGGTTGAGTAAAGCCGCACCTTTACATCTTAGTGCTTCTAATATTTTTTCGTCTAGCACTTTATCTAGTTCTTCACTCGGATTTTCCCTATATAGCCTAGCCATTTCTAAAGGATATTCATTAAACGATTTTATAAAATCACATAGGCGATCATATATTTCTGTACTTCTGCCATCATTTCTGTCTACTATGATTTCTCTCCAATTTTCTAGACAGTCTAGTAGTATTAGGCATAAAAAATTTTATGCAAATTCAGAAAAAATGTTCGTGAATAAAAAAAAATTTATTTTTTTTTCTTTCTATTAGCTTTAGCTTGTTGGTAGAGTTTTTTGTCGTGCATTTTTGTAGTCTTTCCTCCAGTTACGAAAGAGTTTACTCTAGCCATTGCCCATTGCTGTGGATTTGTTCCTGGAATGTGTCCAGTTTTCCAAGCAGCATATCCTCTCTTCCAAACTTGTGTGAGTATTCCCTGTGGGAATCCTGTTTTATCTGATTTATTTTTAAGTGCTTTTCTGACCGGACTAGTTGGAGAAGACACTCCTTCATTTAAAAACCCTTCAAATTCTAATAGTTCCGATTCTGTTAAATGATCTAGAAACTCTATAAATTCATTTTCTAGATCCTCTAATATCCTCATGAATTCGTAAGGATCTGTGATTATGTTTTCTCCAAACATTTGCTTGTATTTTTTTGTGTATTTGCTGGTTTTAGTTCCCACCTTCTTACCCACGCCAGCTTTGCGCGATTTATAATCTGCATCCCATGGGCCATAAGCAGAAGAATCGTTGTCTCTTTTATCAGCGTGTTTTTTTACTTCCCTACGCATCACGTTAGGATTTTTAGTAAGATACTTCTTGGGTAATTTCATAATATATTTATCCAACCTCCGGAAAATATTTTTTTTAAACAAATGAATTTTCTAGGTTTGCATGACTATAAAAAATATGAAAAGAAAAAAAGATTATCTGACTCTAATTCATGGCTCTATTTTTACCCTCTGCTTTATGACGGATGAAGAATTCGAGAATGGATATAAGTCTTCGATATTTTATGTAGAAAAAGATTTTCGTGAGAAATACGAAAAACACATAGTAGCGATGTCTCATATTTTAAATATAGCAAAAAGCTACATTTTTAATAACTGGAAAAAGGTTAAGGATTGGAGTGATTTAGAAGTGTTTATTAAACATGGACCAACTGGAGAAAAAACATACTATTACTCTTACAAAGAAAAAATAAGAAAGAAAGAATACGGCAGGGTATGATTTCTGAGCTACTTATAAAGTCTGATAAAAAAAGAAACCAAAAACCGGTTTTAAGTATAAATAATGTGGTATTAGATCCAACCGATGGTGATTTTTCAATCACTTTAAACAGGAAAGAACATTGGTGGATACAAGACGGGGCTGTTATAATTATAGCAGACTATATAGAAAAAAGATTAAAAAAAGAAAATTTCTCCGATGAAAAAGAGATATAAAATGTATGGGATTGTTTGTAACAATATAAGTTCTTTACAGAAGGGTATCCAATTTGGCAAATCTATTGCTGAATATGCCACTAAATATGACAGCAGTGAGTTATTTAAAAAATGGGCTAATGGAGATAAACAAGTAGTTATCTACGATGGTGGAAGTACTAATTCAAGAAGATTTGACGGAAAATATGTGGGATCAATGAACAGATACTTAGATGAGTTAGATAAACATAAAATAGAATCGGTTTCTTTTTATGAGAAAGATTTAGGAGACCAACTAACTTGTATTTGTTTATTACTAGATGAAATGATATGGGACACTGAAAAATTTAATGACTACGACGGGCCATTTATAGACAAGCATGGGAAAGAGCCTTTCCAGATTCCTTATAATTACTGGAGATCAAAATTTGGTAATAGTGAAGAAGAAATAAATAAAATATTTTTTCTTAGAAAATTTTTTAAAGAATTAAAAATCTTATAGTTTATGTCAGAAAAATCTAATTCGGATGTTAGGAAAAGAATAAAAAAATTAATTAATATATCAAATAAAATAATGAAAAAAAATGAGAACAAATACATTAATATAACAGATGATGATTTAGGATTAGTTGATACACATAAACATACCCAATGGTCAGTTCTTCAAAACGATCAATTTGCGCCATCATATGTTTCAGTTTCTAGAGTTCCTAGCGGTTTATATGAGATGAAATGGAACTCACTTATGCAAACTTGGGTTTTATCAAAACAAGCTCTGAACATAGACGAGCTATATGAGCTACCTTCTCCTGAAATAGAGAGCATTCTTAATGACATTAGGCTTTTCTGGAAAAAGAGAGGAGTTTATAGGGATTATAATTTTGTTCACAAAAGAGGTATACTTCTTTACGGAGATCCTGGATGCGGAAAATCAGGAATCATACAACTTTGCGTTAAAAGCTTAATAGAGGAAGAATCTGGAATAGTAATAAATATAAAAGAAGATGAAGATTTTAAAGCCTTTCTGGAATTTGTTCCCACTATAAGAACAATAGAACCAGAAAGACCTCTTATTGTTATATTAGAGGATATCGACTCTCTAGCTGGGGAGGACCGGTACTCAACAACTAAACTCTTAAACATACTAGACGGTGTTAAACAAATAGAGAATGTTGTTTATATAGCAACAACAAATTATCCTGAAAAATTACAGGAAAGAATTACCAACAGACCTTCCAGATTTGATAGAAGGTATGAGGTGCAAATGCCATCGAGAGAAATTAGAGAAGCATACATCAAAAATAAGCTAACTGATGATGACTTAAAGACAATTAACATAGAGGAATGGCTAGACGCATCAGAGAATATGTCACTATCACATTTAAAAGAGATGGTGATTTCTGTTATTGTGATGGGAAAAGACTTTAATGAATCACTATCTGCTTTAGATGCACTCTCAGAGAGACCTAAAATTAAAGGAGGAAAAAGAAAATCTGGAATAGGTTTCGGAAAATCATAATGCGGGATATATAATCTAAGACTAACAAATGAAGAGTTTTAGAGATAAATTTCCAGGGCTTACTGAAGAACAAATAAGAATTAAGTATAAAATCTGGGAGAAAGAGAAAGAGAGAGAAAAACAACTCAGGGAGTCTATTGAGAGAAGACGAAATCCTTTTAAAAAGGATGATGAGGGAGACGAGGGGGCATCTTATTCGGGTAGCTTAGATATAGATGGAACGCATGGTATAGTTTCCGATGCCGCTCTAATTGGCTCTGATGTCACCTTTTTTTATCAAAACGGAAATAAAATATTTACTAAAACTGATTCGAATGGAGCATTCAATGTTCCGAGAAGTTTCGGAGATGGTTATATTATCGTTGACGGAGGTATAGATTCGGTCAACGGTCTTCCTTATATGGGACAATACAGAATAGACTCCGCATTTTTTCATAAGTATAGAGCAATAACCCCAATCACACACATTGCCAGTCATATTTGGGACTGCACACCTACCAGAACTCCGGAAGAAGCGATGGATCTGGTTATCGATAATATATCGCACCTTACAAATATAAGTATACCTAATATAGACAAGGGATTTTTATTTAATAGCGATCATGTTAGGATCACATTGGACGACGTAGAAGGAGCTAAGGAGGTCCAAGCAATAAATACCATTATAGAAATATATTCTGATCTTATAGGGGCTTTAAAATCAAATATAGAGGGGGAAATAATACCTAATAAAAACCAAACATATAAGGAAATAGCAGATTATCTTCTCACTAAAGTGAATGGGCAGGAATCAATAAATTACACAGATGATTTCTTTAAATTTCACGTGACTAATCAGCAAAAAAACCATGAGGCTTGCTGTTCTTATTTAATAAACAAAGCCATAAAAAGTATAAACAAAGCTTTAGCAAAAGATTCAATACAAGCAACTAAAGAAATACAGGCTTTAAATTTTATAGTTAAGAGTGAATGGTGTGATAAATCTCTATATATGACTAATGATTCTAGCGCAAGCCCACAAAAAATATGGAATAGCATTGAAAGAAAAAATCCAGTTAACTCAATAGATTCTATAAACATAGGGATTTAATTATTTGTGGTGATCAAGATCAGTTGGGTAGTCTTTTAACTTTTCTATTATTCTCTTAAGATCTTTGTACGAATATGGCTTATAATTATTGGTGTCTATCCCCCCATCCATAGTTCTTCTTTTCGATCTTGTCCACCATTCATCATCTTTAAGATTATTGTGACAGTGCCCATGCAATTCCCATGTTCCTTTATGGTAGTTGTTCCATATTTTCATTGGCCAATGGCTAAGTACGATATGGCCGTTATCTATTTTTATTTCTAAATAAGAGCTCCCGCTCTCAAAAAACTCGTGGGATCCGTCCCTATTTTTATAGATATTCTCGTCGTGATTTTCCAGTATGATATGAACATTTTGACATATGATTTTCTCCCTGAATCTAAAAATGTTTTTGACCCCACCAAAACTACAATCACCTAAATGGTATAAAGTGTCCTCCTGCCCAACCGCAGAGTTTATTGAATCTACAATTTTATTATTGTGGTCCTCTGGGGTTTTAAAATCTCTGCATCTGAATTTATCGTCACATTTACTTATCACAGAAACTATGTTCTTGTGCCGGTAGTGTGTCTGAAGTAAAGTATATTATAACTATTATGGTACGGAACTTTTATAAAATTTCCTGTAAAATTAATTAATATGATTTTTAGAAAGTTCAAAGAGTGCATAAATAGTTTAATATTCATACACAACAAAAATATGGAAGCATATAAGTTGTGCATAGACATAATAGATTATCACGATCCATATGAAAAGGCTATTAACATTTTATTTGGTGAGATATTAACTGAAGAAGGTATGGATTGGCTGGGTTGGTATCTTTATGAAAAAAATGGTATATCTGGAAATCCAAAAAAAGACATAAAAGCTTGGGATAATAAAAAAGAAATATGTAAAAATCTTAAGGATCTTCATGTTTATCTCATTAAAAATAACTATTTTAAGAGAAATGAAAGATAAAGCAAATTCTATAATCAATTGGGAACTGCACCAGAAGCTCTCGACAAAAAGGAAAATAGATATCGAATACAAATATAAAAAGCCTAACGGGAAAAAACCAGGATGGTTTAAAAGATTTGTGTCCAACATAAAAAAGACTCTACAAGGATTAAATTAAATGTTAAGAAATGAGTACTTATCTAGAAACTAAGCCTAGCCCTAAAATAGCTATTGATGGTGAAATCTATAGAGTTGAAAAATTTTATATCTCAGAGCTTGGCTATCTTATGATGAGATTATACTCCGAAGATAGAAAATTATACATAACATATAACCTGGGAACACACAATCCCGAAGAAAATATATTTAAAGATGCAATCGAAAAAAGATAAAGATCTGGTTCTCATAAACGTAGAAGGTCCAATATTGAAGGTTAAAAGAGCTGACGGCGGAGACTATGTTTTATATGATAATGAAGATTCAATAGTGGATATACTAAATCCTAAAAAATTCGTAGACTTTATATTCAATGATTCCCCCCTGATCTATACTAACGGAAAGGAAATTAAATATAAAAGCTATGCACCTAAAGATAGGGCAAACAGGGGGGAGTTAGCTAGGTTTATGTTTGGAGGAGGAGTAGGTAAAGGATTTTTAGAATTTAGCAAAATTGATGGACAATGGCTATCCCCAATTACAGAAGAAAGAGAATGGCAAGATGAGGTTTTAAAAGAAATATTTCCGAGCTATCCAGAAGCCGCTCCAAGATGGCAGTATATGAATGGGTTATTACAGATAGCTCTAAGATACAAGGAACAGGTGGAAGTGGATCACGGAAATAGCTCTGGTGAAGAAGAATCAGAAGACGACGAAAATGGCTAAATAATTAATGCGTCAATATTAAATGAACAATACCAATATACTAATCTACCTGTAAGTATTGACTGGAATCAAATAACAAATGAAATAAAATGGATATGAAAATAAATCAAGATAAAATTCCAATGACATTAACAGAAGATGATATATTGAAAATTGCTGTAGAACAAGGAGTAATTGAGAATGAATTTAATTGGAAATTAATTCGTGAGCATGATGGATTATCTAATCAATCAAATGATATTATATGGATTGAGTTTAATGAAAATAGCACCTTTAAACAAAAATATAATAAACCAGACGTTGGTCGTTCGTTACTTATGTCTCCGTTTAATCAATTCTTTACTTGGCAAACAACTCCAATAACAGAAATTGTGGAGGAGAAAGATGATTATATTAAATTTAAGACAAAAAATAGTAATTACAAGTTATGGAAACTAAAAAATAATTAGAAA